>ENA-ORTP01002626-ORTP01002626.1-human-gut-metagenome-genome-assembly--contig:-NODE-2626-length-14508-cov-20.306026_pt1 | contig 14508 bp, 16 predicted proteins | sample MGYA00241913_ERZ509190 | MGnify/ENA primary metagenome ERZ509190 (study PRJEB26280, sample SAMEA2338839) | human gut metagenome | biome: human gut; feature: human-associated habitat; material: faeces...
GGAATGTGTCTGTGTCCAGTCTATTTCCTACTCCCTGTTGTGCAGGTGGTTTCGGGCGGCGGTATTGCCACAGGATAAGGAACTGAAAACGGCGCTGTTCCACAGTCTGGATGCCAAGCTGTGTGCCGTCTGCGTTTCTTACGAGTCCCCTTACAAATCAACTCGCAAGAAAACTCGTAACATTAAACCTTCACATAATATGAATATTTACCGTGCTTACAAATATCCAGTATGCCCTTGTTCCTGATTTTATCAATAGTACTTCTCGCTTGTTGCTTAGTAAATCCACACATTTCTTGAATTTTAGCAGATGTTATCTTATCGTTACTTTCCATTTCTAAATAGTCAATAATCATATTTTTAGCTTTAATATATTGTATTGTTTTATCTCTTGTATATTCTATATCTGATTTAAGTATCTCATATACCTTAGGCGTCAACATATATTCTTTTCCTGTGTTTCAGTAATTAAATTTGACAAATCCTGTATTATCAATTGCATTAAATATTGTTAAAGAAACTGCATCATTAAAAGATTTATATCTCGGATATGGCTTTCCCATTGAAACCATGTCTTTAAACATTATGTCCACACCTTGTCCTGTTCTTTGAACATATTTCAAATTTTGCAGTGTCTCAGCTATTAGTTTATTTCTCGGAACAGATGGATGTGTAATAATATTGTTTTCTGTAATCCCATCTAAAAATCCACCCGGATTTTCTATAACAATTCGATCTTTCGGATTGCCTAACACCTTCATAAGCAGATCTGTATCCACTCCTTCCGGCACAGTCATCACCCTGCTGTCCTGTGCCTGTCCGTGAATATTCGGATTAAGATTTTCCTTATTATAAAATGCCTGCATCAGCATCTCTACCGTCCAGATTTCCAGGCACACCTTTCTGTTTTACCAACGAAAAAAGCCCGCCCAGACCAGAATTATTTCATCTAATCGGAACGGGCTTCACCGCCAGTCCTGACGATTCAGGCAAGAAAATCATATTTTGCTGCTTTCATTATCTCTGATTTACACCCCAAATCTCATGTTACTCAGTGTTTAATCCCTTTGGGTAGCAAATCAAAAAATAAAATTTAGTGACATGCATTCATTTTGGGTGGCAGATTTTATCAAATTTCACTTCAATGGGCGGCAATTTGCCATCATAAAATGCTCCTGAAATAAAAAAACAGCGACAATTTTAATCATCGCTGTTCAAACAAACGTTCCCGGCGGGAATCGAACCCACAACTAGCGCTTAGGAGAACCATTGAACATTTGTCATCTGTGTTCACCTATGTACAGGAAAGTCGCTATCCGTCAGGCTTTTTTCGTATTCCGAGTCGCTCCGTGTCCGTCCAAGTTCACCGGTGTCGTTAGATGTTCACCGGTTCATTTTAGCAGTTTTTTGGATTTTTCTAAAAAGGGGAACAAGAACATTTTTCATCTACCGCCAATTTTAGCACAATTTCGAGCAAAAATCCATCTGCAGTCGAACCGCGAGTCTAAACAGAATATCTCACATCTCCCTGAAAAGTACTCGCTGGGGAAGATGATAATCTCGCCTATCGGCTCGATGTACGTTGGCCGCCAAATGTCCGTATGAGCAAGCTCATCCGTCCGCTTGGCAGCTTATCGCACAAAAAGAGAGTATTGCATTCTCGGTTCGAATGAGATCCGAGTTTACAATACTCTCTATGTAAGTGACGGACCGGTTATCCGGTCCTTTTTTAGTTCAGGCTCTTGGCCAGAGTTGTCAGCAGCGCCGCCATTTCCGGATTACTGAGTATCTTTGCCAGAAGGTCAGGATCCACACCTGAAGGGGCAGCTTTTGCTTCGGATCCGGTTTCAGCCGGTGCCTCAATACTGTCTGAGCCCTTTCCGCTGTAAAAGGCCTTCTCAAACAGTGCTGCGTTGTTCTTACGGTCATCATCGAGAATGTGGGAATACTGATCCGTAACCATCTGCGCCTGTGCATGGCCGGAATCGCCCTGAACCGATTTGATATCGCCGCCGTTCAGCTTCAGCTTGTAAGTGATGCTGGAGTGACGAAGACTGTGAAAGACTACCTTTGGCAGATCATTCTTCTCAATCAGTTCTGCAAAGAGGGCCGTGATGCGGGATTGCTCAGTCGGCATGCCTAAGCCATTTGCCATGACCAGATCGAAATCTGCATATTCATTGCCAAGGGCTTCTTTCGTGAAATCCTGCTCCCGTTTCCACTCTACCAGCATCTCAGCGACAGTCTTCGGGAGGAAGATCTTGCGGGTACTGGTTGCCGTCTTTGGTTTCTTCAATACAAGGACGGTTTTATTGCTTTCCCGCGGCTCCGGAAAGACGCGAAGCACGTCCTTCTTTCCCAAAACCTTCATAACACTCTTATCGACGCGCTGCAGTTCCTTATTCACATAGACATAGGCCTTTCCGGCAGCGATGCTTTCCGGAGAGATGTCTACGCAATCCCAGGTCAGGCCAAGCAGTTCGCCAATTCGAAGGGAACAGGCAAATGCCAGGTTGATAGCCAGCTTCAGGCGCTCATCCTCACATACCTCGAGGGCATGAAACAGAGTAGGAGCATCCCAGATCTCGCGCTTCTTTGCTTCGGATTTTGGAACCGTTGCATACATGGCAGGGTTCTTCTCCATAAGCTCCCATTTCACAGCCTGGTGAAAGGCGCTGCGCAGAATGTTATGTATCTTTCTTACGGTTGGCGGAGCCACATAAATCACATTTTTAGAATCCGCTTTCTGAGTGATTCTGTGCACGGAAGGGGTCTTCAGAAGCTGCATGTAATACTTCTCCAGAACCCGTGCTGTCACGTCATTGAGCTTCATACTGCCGATGATTGGCGAGATGTAATGCTCAATCAGAGCTGTATTGCTGCCGTAGACGGACATGGACCATGTGGTCTTGCCATAGAGAGCAACATACTCTTTCAGCAGCTCATCCACCGTCTTGCACTGATGGATCACCATAGTTCCTATTTCCTGCCGATATTCAATCTCCGCTTTCCGGCGCTTTGCATCGGCCATGGTCTTGAAGCTTTCCCATTTCTGCTTTCGCTTGCCGGTTGCTTCATCGTCGTAGAGGTAAACGACATTGTAACGGTTATTTCTCTGTACAATGGATGCCATTGTCTTTCACTCCTTTCCTAGTTCTCGCGTTCGAGCTTCTGCTGGAACAGGAACCATTTAATATCGTCCCGGGGGATCAGATATCTGGTTCCGTATTTTCTGGCATCAATTTCGCCGGTCTGGATCAGCCTGCGCACCTCGTTGTATGTAAGGTCAAGAAGTACGGCTGCTTCCTGCAGGGTAAATGCGGCCTTTGTTTCGTCCACCTTGAGACGAGGCTTCACTGCTTCCTGCTGCTTTCTCTCAATCGCCATGATTTCCTCCGGTGATCTGTCGCAAAGTTTGCGATACTTGCTCTGGCCGGCATACCAACGCTCAAAGCTATCCTTTGTTACGCGCCGTCGGTCTGCAATATAGACAAACTCAAACTGATCTTTGTCTCTGCCGGTAAGTAAGATATTGTAGACTTCCTTCCGGGTAATCAAAAGCAGTCTGGCCATTTCCGGCATCGTCATGGATGCTGCTTCCAGCTCTGCATCTCGTTCTCGATCTGCTTGGGTTCGATACTTGGTCTGCGTCTTGTACCATGCCTCAAAAACATCCTTTCGAATACGCATCCAGGTATCTACCTCAAAGGTCTCAATGTGATCCCGCTTGATCAAGGTATAAACCGTGTCATCGGATACACCGAGCAGCTCCGCCAACTCCTGAACCGAGTAAGAATATGCCCTGAGCTCCGTACCGGGCGGCGATCCATCCACCTTCTTGTACTTGATCTGGTTTGCATACCAGTGCTCAAAGCTGTCAATCACAACACGCATCTTGCCTGCGACAATGATCGTTTCAAAGCACTGCCTATGTACCAGCCAGTAAGAATCGGTTTTTCCAAGCCCCAACATCCGCCGCATCTCCGGAACGGACATAGTGGTTCTTTTCTTTTCATCCATATCGGGTCCTCCTTATAAAGTGCTAGCCAGGTCTTAAGACCTGGCTACATCGTAGCGGTTATCCGTTCGAATTGTTAGGATGTCACGGAACCGCTCGACATCCTTGACAGCTTACAGCTTGTTGTCCAACCACTCATCGAAGCTCTTCTTTGAAATTCGATAGGCGGTTCCGATCTTAAACCAGCGAAATTCCTGCTGTTCCAACAGCTTATATACAGTGCCGCGGCTGATGCCGAGGATGATCTGCAGATCCTCAACGGTATAGCAGCGTTTCTCTGTGATAGGTATTGCATTTTCTGCCGGTAATTCAAAAGTCTCAATTGCTTCCATATGTCATTCCTCGCTTTCCGTTTTCATCCTTGCCGCAAATTCAAAATCAGGGAAACTCCACGCACTCCGGAATGGGCAAGGTATCGTCCGGATCCAGATGAAGGCTTACGCGGATGCTGTCGTCAATGCGCTTCATATGATTCTTGCTCGTGCGCCCCAGATACTTGATTACCTGGCACTTATTGATGGTAACGATCTGTTCCGCCTCACTCATGGACGTTTCATCCAGACCGCGCTGCTTTTTGAGAACGCAGTGTGTAGGCTGGCCCAGCTTCTTCAGTTCCGTAGTAAGCGGCACGACGATCAATGTCGGTCCGAAGAAATTGCCGCTGTTGTTCTGGATATTGATAACCGGTCGAACGCCGCCCTGAATATTTCCGCGATGCTCACCCAGGTCTGCCAGATAGATATCACCGCGTCTATAATTCCAATCTTTTCTAAGCATGTTTTCTCCTCCTTATGTAGGTTCTATGTAAAAGGGCGGGATATCGCTTCCCACCCAAGAAAGCCGCTAAGGGCTTAATTGCAAAAGTATGTTATCCCCACATTTGTCCTCGACGCCCCTGGGAACTGGCAGGTGCTCTGACCTGCCGGGAATACATTCAGGCGTCTGGCTGCTACCAGATCCATGGGAATCTAACCCCTCCGTGGTTCTCACCGAGCTGCGTACAGAAGTATCATTGTGCTGTGATGGATCAATGCTGTATATCGGAAGCAATCCGATACTTACAGGCCGTCGCGCTCCCGCCTCCAAATTGCGATCGTTGCGGTCTACCGCTGATGTGGCTCCCCATCACAGGGTTGTGCCTGAAGAATGGTATGTATTTTTCAAGGTTCCTGTAGAGGAGTTATTTGGCTCCTTACATGTACAAGTTTAGCCCATGCGGATGGATTTCTTTAGGTACCAGCAGTACGGGTTGCCCGCCCTGGTTGTACGGATTTGCAGATTTTTTTGCGAGTGATGCCTTGAACTTGCTTTTTCGTGCAAATTCGGCGCTTCTGAACTTGCTTTTTCGTGCATTGCTGTTAGATTTACAGGCTTTTTGCGATTTCCGTCAGCTGAGTCACCACATCCAGAAGCTTCGTGCGACTGTCCACCATGTCATGATCTTTTCCCATAAGCAGATAGTCGGTGCTTACATGGAAGTAGCAGGCCATGGCAATGATAAGGTCGATCGACGGCTTTCTCTTACCGCGCTCCATCTTGCTGAGATGTTCCAAACTGATATTGAGTGCTTCGGCCATTTCCTCCTGGGTCATTCCCTGTGCCTTGCGAAGAGTGCTCAGGCGAGCTGCGAATTCGGTTGCGTCAAAATACATACTGTTTTCCTTTCCGCCTGCTGCGGAAGAGCAAAGGATACCATTGCTCGCAGTACGTGCCTGACCTTGCTCCCGAAAATGGGTGCACTAAAGAAAGGGTACCGATACTGCTTTTCTGAAAATCAGAGATCAAGCAATATTTGTATCCACAGCCCTTAATGCATGTCAGGCTTTCGATATGATGTTTGGGTTTCGAAAGCCTTGCCGAAAAAAAGAAAAGACCACCGGCAAGGCAGGGATCCTATGGATATAGGAATCCCGTCTTGTCGGCAGCCTCTCATGTATGTCTGGTTTAACTGACCGATCATTACAGCATATGACCTGGAGATGGCTTTACGCAGCCTGTTTCATCTCAACCATTCCGTCGTTATGCCAAATTGATTCAATTATTAAATGCGCTCCTGACCCCGTGGGGCGTATATGTCAATGCGGTTATGCCTGCATCCCATCGATTTGCTGACCATCGCGGTCCCGCACCTGTCGCAGGTCATTCGGGTTATGCCATCTTTACCTTCATAGCCAATTACTAACTGGCGGCAGTTGGGGCAGTATATCTTTCTCGAGCGCCATCCAAGGTTTTCATGTGGCACTTATTTAACTCCCTTCTTATCTACATGTGTGTACGCAATCAGCAGGTACGACCTGCGCCTGCAGATTTCGGATTACAAATACCGGAATCTGCTTTTTTGTCTGCGGTTCCCAGCAGTATTTTGCCGTATGGCCGCAGTGCTCGCATTCCATCCAGCCATCCGTCTCTTCAAGAAACAGGCTGTGATTGACTATGCCGCATACCGGGCATTTCACGTCATATGTATTCATAATCTCGTACTTCACCTCCGGTGATAACAATATCATTTATAATGCTTTGATTACGTGCTTGGCTACGCCCTGGACGATCAACTGCTTCACGCGGATCTCTTCGTCCGGATATTTTGCCTGATTCCGATACTCGAGAATGGCTTCTTGGGTATCTTCGTCGATTCCGGCGTAAACCTTCAATGTGCTTTCGCTGTAGCCGGTAAGGGCAACAACGATATCACCAATCTCAGCATTGCAATCTGTCCTGATAACGACCAGATCTCCGCTATCGATACCCGCATCAACCATGGAATCACCGGAAGCCTCCAGAATATAGTACCGGCCATTCCCGAAAAGGGAAACAGGAAGGCTGACATATTCACGGATGTTTTCTTCCTCTGTCTGCGCGGAACCACATGGAATGGATCCAACGAGAGGACAGGGGGCAGAATCGGGAGCAAATTTCTTGATCATCGGGGTACGAATGGTACGAGATTTACCATCGTATTCGAGCATTCCGCGGTTGTCCATTTCGACCAGGTAGCGAAAAGCAGTCGTTTTAGGAATACCTACACCCAAAGCAATCTCATTTACAGAGGGAGTGGTATGTTTGTCGCAGAAGTATTGATCAACATAGGAAATGATGTTTTGCATCGTTTCTGTGCTCATAGCTCTCATGGTTTTAATTCCTTTCTCTCGATAACGGAACGTTTCGTTCCATTGACTGTATTATAATGGGGCTGTTGCAAAAGTAGCTAATTAGGCTGCTGGAGCATCAGCTCCTTTGTTATTCTGATAACAGCAGGGGGCAAATCCGGATTTTCGGATTTGCCCCCTGTTTTTGCGCGCACGAAACAAAGCCTTGCTTTTCTCATGCTTTTATTATGCAGTTTTCACTTCAAACATATATTTTCCGGTCCGGTCATTCTGGATCTTTGCATGTAGTTTATTCAGGTTATACCCCATGCATAGCAAAAGAACTTCCAGTTTTACTTTCGTTTTTCCACGAAGAAGAAATCTCTGGAACTCATAGTCATTTTTCAGAACTCCAAACGCACCTTCTACTTGGATGGAGCGATTCATACGGTACAGGATCCCTTTTTCACTCAGGATATTTTCATAGGATTCCTGACGTTTTTCTATAAAGCTTTTTGATACATACAGACGCTTATGATTCTGGGATTTGGTACATTTTTCGCGGTAAGGACAATCCGTGCAGTTCTCGCATTCGTATACGGTCACGTCTGATACATATCCACTTTTACTTTTTTGCCTTCTGACAAAAATGGGACGAAGACTTTTCCTGTTGTGGCAGATATATGTATCGTTTGCTTCATCGTACTCCATGTTTTCTCGTTTACTGATATCCTGTTTAAAACTGCGCTTTTTCCATTTCTCATAAGTCTGGGGTTTGATATATGGAAGCTGGCCCTTTTCTCGCAAGTAACTGTATACTTCCTCACTTTCATATCCAGAATCAGCGGTTATGCTTGGATAACGGTAGTTCAGCCTTTCTTCCAGCGTTTTCAGAAATGGCACCAGCGTCCACACATCATTCCGGTCCTGAAAGATATCGGTCGCCACTATGTATTCGCTGTCTACTGCGATCTGCACGTTATAACCGGGTTTCAGCTGGGCATTTCTCATATGATCATCTTTCATATGCATAAATGTCGCATCGGTGTCGGTCTTGGAATAACTGTTCCGGCCTCCAAAACGGGAATGATGAAGATCATACAGAAGCTGACGGTCCAGGAAACGGCGGAACATCTCATAGTAACGCTGATGGATGCTTTTTCTTTTTCCACGGCCATTCACAAATGGTATCTTATGTTCCGTACAATACTGTGACAGAAACTCCATGATCTCCTGCAGATCAGTCGTTCTGGTTTCTTTTTCTATCTGAAAACTCTTCATATAGGTAAGATTGATCATCTGGACAGCATCCTGAATCTTCAGGAACATCTTTTCTTCCCATTTACCCACGGACTTTTTCCAGACAAATGTATATTTATTGGCACAGGCTTCCAGTTTTGTCCCATCAATAAACACGGTTTCCATCGATAACTCTTTCATGGATGCCAGTTTGCGGACCATCTGATAGAACAGATCCTCGCAGGCATTTGCAAGGAAACCGGTACGGAAACGGGCAATCGTGCTGTGGTCAGGTGCTTTTTGTCCTGCAAGCAGCCACATGAAATTGATATCTCTGCGGCAGGCTCTTTCGATTTTTCTGGTAGAATAGATTCCCTGGGAATAAGCATAGGTCAGGATCTTGAACATGGTCTTTGGGTCTACTGCCGGATTTCTGCCTTTGGCAGAGTACGCCTGATACACTAACGTGTAATCTAAATCCTCCAATTCGTGGCTCAGCAGTCTGACAGAGTCATCATCAGGAACCAAACCTTCCAAACTTAATGGCAAAACCAGTTGATAAGTTGCGCCAAGTTCGGTATAATTTTTATGGTATTTTAATTTACTCGTCATATCTTATTATACCATGAATGGCAGGTTCTTCGGAGCCTGCTTTTCTTTTTTGCGCGCAAAAAAGGAGCTGAAGCTCCAGCAGCCTTTCAGCTACTTTTGCAAAAGCCCCGAAATGTTTAGTGGAACGCAGGTGCGCAGAATTTTGAGCAATACAATCTAATTATACTAGCATACAAAACATTCTGCTTGCTACATCCACCGGTGTATCTTCTTCATTTAGCTTCAGAGGGTTACAATAGCAACATATCAGGAAAACTTCTCACGTCAAAGAGAAGATGTCATCTGAATATGCTTTTATTTTTTCAAGATATGAAGCAAACTCTGTTTTGAAAGTACCTTCATAGTAGTAATTGGCAAGTAACTCCTGTGCACTTTCTATAGAATCGCATGCATCAAGTACTTCAGGCGAAGGACAACCGATAAAGGAAGCTTTGGCCAATTCATAATTTCGCTTACTGATAGGATCAACAAATACACTCACATTAGGATGGCTCTCTATATAGCCATCAATTATTCTAACTTTGTCCCCAATACAAGTATTTCCAAGAAGCTCATTTACCTTCTCATTAATTATCAGATAATTTGAGAGATATGAAATCCACCCCTTCAGCTCGGTGTCGTATTCGTATTTTATCGTTTTGCCGAGGTATTTTGCAGTTACAAAATAGCTTTGATTAATTAGGAAATGCTCTGCGTTATAATCCGTACTACTGCAAAAGCGATTATACTTTTTCTCGTCAAACTTGAGAGTCGCACCATTTCTTACATAAGAAAATGCAACAGCAGCCACTCGCTTAGCAAGATACTCACCACTAGTAGCCGTTACCCTTCGAAGACCCGGTTGCCTTAGTTTGCAACGAGGAAGGCAAGCTGGAAGGTCTGCCTTTGAACCGCGCTCTGCGCGATGAGGACGGTGACATCTACGATGTTGTTGCCGGAACATTTATGGTAGTCGGCTTGGCGGATGACAGCTTCGGCTCTCTGACCGTAGAGCAGATGCAGAAGTTCTCTGACCACTTCAAAGTACCGGAGCAGTTTGTCAAGCTGGGCGATAAGATTGTGGCGATCCCCATGCTCTCGAAGGAGCAGCAGAAGCAGGAGAGCATCGAGCAGAAGGACTTTGAGATGAATGCCGATACCTCCGGTCTGACGGTTGCCGGTCACATCGGGACGTGGCACACCATTGACCGGCACGAGGTCGGCGGTCACAGCTTTTACCTGATGGAGCATGACACCTACGGCGATGAAGCTGCCTGTATCATTGTCGATGAGCGCGGCAAGCTCGTCCTTGATGATGTCTATAACGGCTTTGACGATGACACGCTCCGCCTTCTCGATCTTGAGGCCAAGGAAGTGCCGGAAATGCCCGATCCCGCGCTCTCCGTTCAGGATATGAAGGACTACGGCTACGCATGGGCTGGCGTTCTTCCCGCCGGTCAGGAGGCGGCTGAAAAGGCGATGGAGAAGGGCTGCGAGGTTTACCGTCTCTATTCGGATAACACCGAGGGCTTGTGCGTGGATGCCAAGGAGATTGCCGACCATGCGGCAAAGGGTGGAATGCTCGGTATCAGCAAGGAAAGCTGGATGGCAGCTCTTGAGAAGGAAAACTATCTCAAGGCGGCAGAGATGACGATGGAGGATGACTACGGCATGATTGACGGGATCATCAACAACGGTCCGAAGGAAGACAAGACCCTTGATGCCAAAGCTCCCGAAAGGGGCGAAAAGTCCTCCATCATGGACAGGCTCAAGTCCGCAAAAGCTGAAAAGCAGAAGGAATGCTGCCCTCCTAAAAAGCACAAAGGAGAGATTGAGCTTTGAGCAGAAGTCAGAAATGGCGGCAGGAGTGGTCATTATTCATCGGAGACAGCGGACGGCGGAGATATAATCGTTTCTGCGTCCGTTGCGTCCATAACTGCAAGCAGAGCTTCCGTGCGGATCTCATCGCCTGTCCGCACTTCTCCCGCAAGGCATCGCAGTGTAGACAGTTAGGGGTCGAAAAAGCCTGTGATTGCAAGCCTCAGAGCGGCGTAAATTGACCAACCTAAGTGATTGTATTCCCCGCGCAGTTTCTTCTTTAGCGCGGAAATAAGTGTCGATTTCGGCACTTATTTAGATGTCACTAAAACGAACGAAGAGCCTCTGTCGATGCCCGGTTTGGGTATCGGCAGAGGCTCTTTTTTGTATCTTTTCTGTAAATACCGCCGAAAATCACACGCTAATACATAGCATCGCTATTAGCGTTTCTGTATTACTATGCCTCTAATCCATATAATTATCATGAGCGTTATAGAAAAGGTGTAGGTACGCGCTATGATTGACAAGCGAATAGGAAAACGAGTAAAGCAATGCAGAGAACGGCTCGGTCTTTCGCAGGAAGAGTTTGCGGAAAAGACTGGACTGACAGCAAATTATATTTCCACGGTTGAACGCGGTATGTCATTCCCTCGCTGCGAGAAGTTGATTATCCTTCTCAACGGACTTGAGGTTTCGGCTGACGCGATCTTTTGTGATGTTCTGGATCACTCAACGAGCTACAAGGCGTCTGAACTTTCCGAGAAACTTGACTCGCTGCCCCCACAAGCACAAAAACGTATCTTGCAGATGCTTGAGCTGATGATTCAGCAGGAAACCTCGGATAATGGCTAAGTTCGCCAATGACTGCGTGTTTTTGCACGCAGTCTTATTTTTTTGCCATTTTTCGACCGATTTCTGCATATCTCCATGCTATACTGTGTATTAGAGACATAGAGACAATCTTTAATACACAGAAGGAGATGGAGAACAACCATGAAAACTTGCGCCTTTACCGGACATCGCCCGCAGCACCTCCCGTTCGGAATGAACGAGAATGACGAACGCTGTATCAAGCTCAAGGAGGAACTGAAAGAACAAATTATCAATCTTATCGAGGCAGAAAATGTCACGCACTTTATAACCGGCATGGCTCTCGGTGTTGATCTTTACGCGGCTGAGATCGTGCTTGATTTGAAGGCTCGTTATCCCAGCATTACACTTGAGAGTGCCATTCCCTGCGAAACTCAGGCGGTCAAGTGGTCGGCAGCACAGCGAGAACGCTATTATGATATTGCCGCGCAGTGCGACAAAGAAACCATGCTCCAATGCCACTATTCGCCTGATTGCATGGACAAGAGAAATCGGTATATGGTAGATCACGCCGATTATATTCTCGCAGTATGGAATGGATGCCCCAGCGGTACCGGGAACACCGTGAGATATGCTCACAAAAAGGGCAAGTCCATCATCGTCATCAATCCGGATTCCCTTGATGTCACGCAGGAATAAGGCAAAAAAATCCCTTTTGAATCAAGCATTGTGAAAACCGTAAAGTATTTCCAGATAACGAATACACATTACACTACTCAACTTTTCCTAACTAATTTTGTTTAGAAATTATTCTCTGCCGAGTATGTAAATCCTTTGATTATTTGATATATCCATATTATCCTGCCTATATAAGCTAATGTTATCATTTTGTTATCGGTATTGATAACACTTGCTCAGTAGCTGTGGATAATAGCTATATGCTATGGCTTAAATTATAAGCGAGTTTTTTTTGTTTTTTTAATTCTATACCCACGAGTACAACAGATAGCACAAACGCTGAAAAATCAGCAACAGGCCCCGCTAGCAATACTCCCATAATTCCGAAACGAAGCGGGAGCAGCAGGGTAAACGGAATTAACAAAAAGGTCTGCCTTGTTAATGCCAACAGAGCACCTCTTAACGATTTTCCTATTGCGGTAAAAAAACTGGAAGAAAGCAACTGCACACCATTTACCAACACCATGAAAAGATAGGTACGCATGAACAAAACAGCAAATTCAAAATACAGCTCGTCCCCATTTCCGAATAGCGAAATGATAGATTGCGGGAAAAATTGAAATGCAATGAAAGCAATAGTGGAAACGACAAGGTTCCATTTTACCGCAAGCAGGTAAGCCTCCCGTACACGATGGTATTGCCTTGCCCCATAGTTGAAGCCGATAATCGGCTGTGTTCCCTGCGAGATTCCTACAACAATCGCAAGGATTATGGCATTTGTTTTCATAACGATTCCGCAAGCAGCCAAGGGAATATCCGTTCCATATTTTGTTAATGCGCCGTAATAAGTCAACGAATTGTACTGAATGATTTGAATCACGGTAACTGCAATCTGGTTTGAGCTGCTGCTTATCCCCATGCTGCAAATTTTCAGGCTTTCTTTAATGTCCAATAAAAACGACTCTTTTTCAAAATGGATTGTTTGGAAACGCCATAGATAACGGAGTGCGAGTATGAAAGAAAAAATTTGCCCAATAACCGTTGCCCAAGCTCCGCCGGCAATTCCCCAATCGCAAACAAAAATAAAAATGGGGTCAAGAATGGTATTGATAATAGCTCCCACAACCATGCAGACCATTGAATACTTTGGTTTTCCATCTGCTCGAATCAAATTGCTCATACCATTCGTTACAATGAGAAACGGCATTCCAATCAATGTTATGCTGGCATACTGCTTTGCATATGGAAATACATCTGTCGTTGCCCCAAATGCCTTTAGGAGCAAAGACAGAAAAGTTTCTCCAACCAGCAAATAAATAATTCCGAAAATTCCCATCAGAACAATACCATTTCCCGCTGCTTTGGCGGCAGCTTTCGGCTCTTTGCGTCCAAGACAGAGGGAAACACGGGAAGCACTGCCAATTCCGACCAGTAGTGCAATGGCAAGGCAGATGGTAGAAAACGGGTAGGCAACATTGGTTGCTGCATTTCCCAAATAACCGACCCCTTGACCAATAAAAATCTGATCCACAATATTGTAGATTGAGCCGACAAGAGCCGCCACAATACTGGGAACAGCAAAATTTTTCAACAGCTTTGAAATTTTTTCATAGCCCAGAGGATTTTCAGTCATTGAACTCCTCCCCCTTTCTCTCTATATGGAGTTCCGATGTGATATTTCTGCCCGCCTGTATTAAGAAATCCATAAAAAGGTTCTGCTCGGATTCGCTCATACCCTGCAATAAAAGAGCTTCTGTCTTTTCGCATATCATCTGTATCTCGTCAATAATAGACAATGCTCTTTCTGTAGGATACAATTTACATGTCCGCTTATCCTTATCATTGGGAGAACGTGTAATCATTCCCTGCTTTTCCAATGTCGCAACCGTCCGTACAATATTGCTTGGATGAACATAGAACATATTCAACAAAGAATCTTGTAGAATACCGGGCGAACGACAGATTTTGATTAAGAACATATATTGACTGTTGTTGATTCCATAGGGGGCAAGTTGCTTGTCCAAATAGATTTTGTAAAATCGGTCTGTTACGGAAAGCCATTTTAATAGTTGCATAGATATATACCTCCAATCAGAACGTATTATACATCAATATGCGTGCGCGCGCAACTACTTTTAACATTATATCTGCCGCTTTGTCCTCCTAAACACAAATCAATTCTACTCAGTGATTATCGGAAACGTGTACGGCGTATCCCAGAACGTTTCTGGGGGATGCCGCTTTCGATTCCATAGAGATTTATAAATA
>ENA-ORTP01002644-ORTP01002644.1-human-gut-metagenome-genome-assembly--contig:-NODE-2644-length-14416-cov-3.076039_pt1 | contig 14416 bp, 10 predicted proteins | sample MGYA00241913_ERZ509190 | MGnify/ENA primary metagenome ERZ509190 (study PRJEB26280, sample SAMEA2338839) | human gut metagenome | biome: human gut; feature: human-associated habitat; material: faeces...
ATTTTCCCAATAACTAGTCTGAATACAAATCCAGATTAGTTTACAAATCAAATAATAATTATATTATTTGCAAAAATAAAATATTCTATAATATACTATTATCTATTTCAGTTAAGACACTGTAATTATACTTTACCTAAAAATTATCTATAAAATAAAAGTATATCGGTTTCCGGGGCTGTTTGGAGAATACCATTCATTCTATAACAGCCCCGTTTGTTTATCCAAGTCCAAATCCAAATTTTTCGTTAAACTTCTGCAACCGATTTCGCTTTACAGTTAAAATCACTACTTTTAACACCGTTTTATACCGAGGTCGTTCGATTTCGGGTGATTTCAAATGAGGGTGGATATAAATTTAACATCAATTATAGCAAAACATGAACCTGATCAAAATTATCTGTACAGGGTTTCTAGCCCTTGTTTTTTCCGGGCTGTCAGCTCAGGAAAATCCGCTATGGATGCGTTATCCGGCGATTTCTCCCGACGGAAAAACCATCGCATTCTGTTACAAAGGAGACATCTTTCTGGTAAGCAGTGAAGGTGGTAGAGCTACCCAGCTGACCACCCATCCGGCTTATGACAGCCGGCCTGTTTGGTCACCGGACGGAAAAACCATCGCTTTCACTTCTGCCCGGGACGAAGGATTGAACCTATATACCGTTCCGGTAAGCGGCGGCACCCCTACCCGCCTGACCTATTATTCAGGCAGCGAAATCCCCGTATGTTTCACTCCCGACGGTAAAGAAATCCTCTATCGTTCCAATGTCATGCCCGATGCAGAATACGGCCAGTTCCCCAGTGGAGGGCAGGTGTACAAGATCAGTGTCGATGGAGGACGGCCGGAACAGTTTCTGACGTTCGACGCCTTCGACATCAATTTCAACAAAAAAGGCGATAAAATCATTTATCACGATTATAAAGGATATGAAGACAACTGGCGGAAACACCACAAATCTTCCGTATGCCGGGATATCTGGATTCACGACTTGAAAAGCGGGGAATTTACCAACCTGACGAACAAACAGGTGGAAGACCGCAACCCGGTATTCGCCGATAACGACGAAAACATCTATTTCCTGAGTGAACGTTTCGGGGATTTCAATGTATGCAAAATGTCCCTGAAAAATCCTTCGGACATCAAACAAATCACCAAACACAGCAAACATCCGGTCCGCTTCCTGAGCAGCTCTGAAGACGGCTTGTTGTGTTACTTTTTCAACGGAGAGATCTACACCCTGCAACCCGGAAAACAACCGAAAAAATTAGCGGTTGATATCATCGCCGACAATACCGAATCCCCTATTGCTAAAATGAATTGGAACCGGGGAGCTTCCGAGATGGCTCTGTCACCCGACGGCAAAGAATTCGCTTTCATTGTTCGCGGAGATGTATATGTAGCTAACGCCGAATACGGTACGACGAAAAGAATCACCAATACGGCCACTCAGGAACGTTCAGTCGAATTTTCACCGGACGGCCGTTCTTTGGTATATGCCGGTGAACGGAACGGTCACTGGAATATCTATGTCGCCCGGATCAAAGACAAAGACGATAAATCTTTCGCTTATGCCAAAGAAATCGAAGAAGAGCAGATCACCAAGGGTACTAATGCTTGTTTCCAACCCTCTTTCTCTCCGGATGGTAAAGAAATCGCTTACCTCGAAAACCGGACCGAAATCAAGGTAATCAATCTGAAAAGCAAAAAATCGAGAACGGTACTTCCGGCTAAATACAACTATTCCTATCAAGACGGCGACCAATGGTATCAATGGTCTCCCGACGGTCGGTGGATCCTGGCTAAATATTTCGAACACGGCGGCTGGCAGCATAACGATATCGCTCTTGTAAAAGCCGACGGCAGCGGAGAAATCCACAACCTGACCAACAGTGGATATAGCGATCAGAATCCCAAATGGATGATGAACGGAAAAGCCATCATTTGGTCGACCGACCGTCAAGGTATGCGTAGCCACGGTAGTTGGGGAGCTCAATACGACATCTATGCCTTATTCCTGGATCCGGAAGCCTGGGATGAATTCAGAATGAACAAAGAAGAACTGGCTCTTCATAAAGAAATAAAAGAGTTACAGAAAAGGAAAGAAGCCGAAGAAAAAGCCAAAGCTGAAAAGAAACAGGAAAAGAAAGGTGACAAAGCAGATAAAGCCGGGAAAAAAGGTAAAAAAGAAGAGGGAGATAAAAAAGACGAAGGAGAAAAAGAAGGTAAAAAAGCGAAAGCAGAAGAAAACAAGCTCCCCGAACTCAAAATCGACTTTGAAAACCTGGAAGACCGGATGGTACGCCTGACCATCCATTCTTCCCGTCTGGGCGACGCCGTACTGACCAACGACGCTTCAAAACTATATTACCTGAGCGCTTTTGAAGGCGGTTACGACCTTTGGGTCAGAGACTTTAAAAACGGAAGTACCCGTATGTTATCCAAACTGAACAAAGGAGGCGGTGCTCTCGTTATGAGTAAAGACGGCAGAAACCTGTACCTGCTTTCCGGCGGACAAATCTCTAAAGTGGATATGAATTCCGGCCAGTTGAAAGGTATGAGCTACAATGCCGAGTTCGAATGGAAGAAACCCGAAGAACGGGCTTACCTGTTCGATCACGTCTGGCAGCAAGTAGTAGATAAATTCTACGATCCTACCATTCACAATATCGATTGGGCTTTCTATAAAAAAGAATATGCCCGCTTCCTGCCTTATATCAACAACAATTACGACTTTGCCGAAATGTTGGCCGAATTACTGGGCGAACTGAATGCTTCCCATACCGGTGCCAGCTACAAAGGAGGCGGCAGTTCTTCACAGACGGCAGCCCTGGGTGTTTTTTACGACGAGACATTCGACGGCGATGGCCTGAAGATCAAGGAAATCCTGGAGAAAGGTCCGCTGGATCTAACCAGTGGTAAAATCAAACCCGGTATGATTATCCGGAAAATCAACAATCAGGAAATCAAAAAAGGACAGGATTATTTCCAGATACTGGAAGACCTGAGCGGTAAACGGGTAATGCTGACAATCTACGATCCTTCTACCAAAAAGGAATGGGAGGAATATGTGAAACCGACCACTTACGGCAACCAAAACGGTTTACTATATAACCGCTGGGTAAAACAACGCCAGGAAATGGTTGAAAAACTATCCAATGGGAAAATCGGTTACGTACATGTGAAGAGCATGGATAGTCCCAGTTTCCGTAAAGTATATTCTGAAATACTGGGCAAATACCGGAACAAAGAAGCGATAATCGTCGACACCCGTTACAACGGCGGAGGCTGGCTACATGAAGACCTGTTACACCTGCTGAGCGGTAAGAAATACGCCGAATTCGTTCCACGTGGCCAATTCATCGGTGAAGATCCGTTCACTCAATGGAACAAACCGTCGGCCGTATTAGTCAGCGAAAGCAACTACAGTAACGCCCACGGATTCCCCTGGGCCTACAAAGAACTGGGACTCGGTAAAGTAATCGGTATGCCTGTACCGGGAACGATGACCGCCGTATGGTGGGAAACTCTGATGGATCCGAGCCTGGTATTCGGTATTCCTCAGGTAGGAATGAAAGACAACCAAGGCCGCATCCTGGAGAATATGCAGCTCGAACCGGACATCAAAGTGACCAACGACCCGGCCAGCGCCATGAAAGGCCGTGATCTGCAACTGGAAGCAGCTGTAGAAAGCCTGATGAAGGAAATAAAATAATCAGGTGCCAACCGATAAAACGGTAACAAGGGTAATAGCAATAATGCTTTCCGTTGTTACCGTTTTTTCTGTTTTATCGGTATTAAAACAAAAACACCCCGGCTTTTTCGCATTCGGTCAATACCTCATCGGGCCATAAGCCGGCTTGTACCTCTCCGATATGACATTTCTGCAATAAGAGCATACAGAGCCGGGATTGTCCGATTCCTCCCCCCATTGTTTGGGGTAATTTCCCTTCCAACAAAAGAGAGTGGAAATACAATTTTTTCCGGTCCCCTGCATTTTTCAGCCACAATTGTTTTTCCAAGGCAGCCCGATCCACCCGGATCCCCATCGAAGAAATCTCGAAAGCAGACTGTAATACAGGGTTCCATACAATGATATCTCCGTTCAAACCTACCGAACCGTCTTCCGCCTCAGTGGACCAGTCGTCATAATCCGGTGAACGGTCGTCGTGAATCGTTCCATCCCCCAAAGCTCCTCCGATCCCCCGGATAAAAACCGCCCCGAACTGGCAGGCTATTCGTTCTTCCCTTTCCTTGGGGGACAAACCGGGATATTGCTTTCTCAACTCTTCGGCATGTATAAAATGAATCCGATCGGGTAAAAAGGGTTGTAATACCGGGAATTGTTCACTCAATAAAAATTCGGTACGTTTCAAGGCCGCATAAATTCTCTCGACACAAAGCTGTAACCGCTCCGGCGTGCGTTCTTCCGGGGTAATCACCTTCTCCCAATCCCACTGATCGACATACACCGAATGAATATTATCGATCGTCTCATCCGGACGTAAAGCGTTCATATCGGTATAAATTCCCATACCCGGCTGAATATGATGCCGCCAAAGAGCATAACGTTTCCATTTGGCCAGCGATTGTACGATCTCGGCTCGTTGTCCTCCTAATACACGGGCTCCGAAACTCACCGGCTGTTCAGTACCGCTCAGGTTATCGTTCAAGCCCTTCCCCGAAGGAACGACAATAGGTGCTGTAATCCGGCGCAACTTCAATTCCGCAGCCAGCGCCAATTGAAAGGTGTCCTTGATAAATTTAATGGCATGCTCTGTCTGCCATACATCCAAGACCGAAGTGTAGTCTTCCGGTAAAAATAATTGCTTCATAAGGGTAAAAATTTAAGTTTATAACCGACAAAAAAGCCTCCCCGCATCGGGAAGGCTCATCCATATATCTGATCTGTTCCGTTTTTAACCATAACCTCCCCTTTGCAACCGCTCTGCATTGCAATTATTATTCAGGTTGATATTAGAATTAAAAAGGACCATGGCTCGTATTCATTCATGACAAATATAAAGTAAAAATCGAAAAATAAAAATGCCGATTGAAAATTTAACAAAATACAGATTTGGAAAATGACACTACTGTTTCAAATTCCGATAATTTAGCTTATCTTTACCGAATCTAAATAGCACAGATAACTTGATTTACATATTTTATTCAACACAATGATTACCAAATATTTTCGTTTATTCCTTTTTTTCTTTCTGATCGGGAACCTCCTGATTTCCTGTAAAAATAAATCCATTTCTACCCGGCTGGTGAGCGTCAGTATTCTTCCTCAAAAATACCTGACAGAACAAATCGCCGGTGATTACCTGACGGTGAATGTCATGATACCTCCGGGTATGAATCCGGCTACCTGTGATCTAAGTACGGAACAACTGAAGAAATTATACGATAGCGACCTTTGTTTCACCATCGGTTATTTACCTTTCGAACAAATCCATCTATTTCCTGTTCTCGAAAACCGCCCGGATATCCAAATCGTAAATCACTCCGCCAACCTGCAACTGATTCACGGAAGCTGTGGGCATACGCATGCCGCAGGTGACGAACACGACGGAGTAGATCCTCATATCTGGCTTTCTCCGGCACATGCCCGCACTATGGCTACTACCGTCTATGAAGTACTATCGGAAAAATATCCGGAACAAAAACTACAGTTCGAACAAAATTACCAGGCCCTTCTCCAGAAGATCGACAGCATTGCCGATCGTGCCAAACAAGTACTGGATCATAAAAAAGACAAAATATTTCTGATCTATCATCCGGCTTTGACTTATTTTGCTGCCGATTACGGGATGGAACAAATCTCGATCGAAGACGAAGGGAAAGAACCCAATCCGGCCCATTTGAAAAAAATCATCGATCTGGCCCTGGAAAAAAATATCCATATGATCTTTATCCAAAGTCAATTCGATGTCAATAATGCCGAATCCGTAGCCAAACAAATCGGAGGCCAAATCATTCAGATCGACCCGCTGACCGAAAACTGGGCAGCTGAAATGAACCGATTGATCGATACCCTGGATAAATATTTACCTGAAAAATAACATGACCCCCATACTCGAACTCAAAAATGTAAGCGCCGGATATGACCATGAAGTCATTCTTCATCAAGTCAATCTGAAAATTTATGAGCATGACTTTCTTGGCATCATCGGTCCCAACGGGGGCGGGAAAACCACCCTGCTCAAAGTGATACTGGGGTTACTGAAGCCTTATAGCGGAGAGGTCATTTACCCCGTCTCCAGACAAAATCTCTTCGGCTATCTACCGCAGAACAGCCGTTTCGACCAGCGTTTTCCCATCGATGTCACCGAAGTAGTCCTCTCCGGCCTGATGTCCGAAAAGGGACTTTACAAATCCTATACCCGAGCCGAAAAACAAAAAGCCTGGGATTTACTCGATCAATACGGTATGGGAGCATATAAGAAAGCACCGATCGGCGATTTATCGGGCGGACAGATGCAACGGGTATTCCTTTGCAGGGCGATCATTGCGTCTCCCCGCATCCTGATCCTCGACGAACCGACGACTTATGTAGACAGTAATTTCGAAAAGGAATTTTACACCATCCTGGAAGAACTCAATAAATCGCTGAGCATAGTCATGGTATCTCACGATCTGGGAACTATCTGTTCCTATGTGAAGACTATCGCTTGTGTCAACCGGGAATTGCATTATCATAATTCTAACCTGATCAGTGCAGAACAGTTGCAATCGTACCACTGTCCCATCGAGTTGATCACTCACGGAAAAATTCCGCACCGGGTGCTGAAGGAACACGAAAAAGGTAAACAGTAGCAGGCGGTGAAGCTACTAAAAGCTATAGGCAAAGAGACGAAAAGGGAAAAGACGAAAAAGGAGAGTTGAGGAAAAAAGGAAGAAGAAATAATGAATAAAAAGAATCGAAGATGCTGGAACTTTTAAAATATGATTTTTTTCAGAATGCGTTGATCAGTACGTTGTTGATCGGTATCAGCTGTGGATTGGTAGGTACCTACATCGTTGCCAAACGAATGGTATTCATCAGCGGCGGAATCACCCACGCTTCTTTCGGCGGCTTAGGACTTTCATATTACCTCGGGTTATCTCCCATGTTAGGTGCCACAGCCTTCTCGATTTTATCTGCCCTGGGAATTCTGTTCCTTTCCGACAGTAAAAAGCTCAAGGAAGATTCCCTGATCGGCATCTTTTGGTCGGCAGGTATGGCGATCGGTATCCTGTTTATTTACCTCACTCCAGGGTATGCCCCCAATCTGATGTCGTATCTCTTCGGGAATATCCTGACCGTTACCCGGGAACAGATTATCCTTTCCGTGGTTCTATGTCTGGGTATCATCCTTTTTTTCGCCCGTTTCTACCGTCCGTTATTCTACATCGCTTTCGATAAAGAATACAGCCGTACTCACCATGTGCATGTCAACCGGATAGACATCGCCATCACACTGATCATCGCCCTTTGTATCGTGCTGTCCCTGAAATTAGCCGGAATCATTCTGGTCATTTCCTATCTGACTATTCCTCAGGCTATCGCCGGCATCTTTTACAAAAACTTCAAACAGCAACTATTGGCTTCCGCCCTGGTCAGTACCGCCGGTTCGATTACCGGACTATTCCTTTCTGCCTTTCTGAATATTCCCACCGGTGCCACCATCGTAATCTGTTTCCTTCTCTTTTTCCTGATCAGCTGGCTGATAAACAAAATCAGATAACAAAAAAATAACCATCCGTTCAATTGTAAAATTAAATTAGTTTATAAGTCCCTGGATCCTGCGGGTGCTTTTTTTATGAACTTTTAAGCAACGAAGGAGCAACTTTAAGAACTAATTATAAGTCTGAACACGTTTCAGTGACTTTTCTGCACACTTTCATAGAAAGATTTATTTGCCGGAAAAAGAATGAAATTAAATCAGAACATCTTTTGATTTGTTTTTTTTAATCTTACCTTTGTTGAAAAGGAGTGAGTGAAGTTATGTAAAACACAGAATACGTGAATGTTTCATGCCTCTTGTTTGTAACTTATAATTAAATTTAACTTGACTGAAAGTTTTATTTTATGTTTGTTAGCTCTTAGTATTCATGTATATAGTTAAATTATGAGTAACGATCGTGTTTACTGTTGTAATAAAGAGGCAACCTGTAATAATTATGAACGGAGTGAGTTGGTCTTTTTTGAACAGGTGAAATTTGAGAAAGGTTTTGTATGGGAAAAATGGAAAACTTCGGGCATTTGCTGGATATTTTTATTAAGTGGTGAAGCTTGTGTGTCTATTGAAGACGAGGTAGTATTCGTTGAAGCCGGAGAGATGTTTTTGTTGCCTGCTTTGAAAGGTAAATTGAAAGCTTTTACTCCACTTGAATTTTTGTACTTTATTTCTGACCGTCCCACTGAATATTGCTTGAAAACAGTTTCGGAGCTTGGATGTTTGGAGGGGAGAGGAGAATTATTGGAAATCTTACCTTTAAACCAGCTGCTGAAAGGATTTGTGGAAATGTTGACCGTGTACCTGGAAGATGGGGTGGATTGCAGGTATTTGTTCGAAGAAAAACAGGAAGAACTATTTGTTTTGATGAAGTCTTGTTACTCTAAAGAACAATTGTCTTATTTTTTTTATACCCTTTCTTTGCACAAAGAGGGAGATTTGAAAAAATTGATCGAAGATAATTGTTTACATGTGAAGTCTGTGGCAGAATTGGCTCAGATCTGTGGTTATTCGGTCAGTAGTTTCAAACGGGCATTCAAAGAAATCTTCGATGAACCGATATACCAATGGATATTGGGCAAAAAGGCCGATCGGCTTAAAGAACGTTTGAGTGGAGAGGAGGTAAACCTCAAAGAGATTATTTATGAATTTGGTTTTTCTTCACCGGCTCACTTTACAAAATTCTGTAAAAAATGGTTGGGAATGACCCCGACAAAATTTATAGAAGAACAAAAAATGACGGGAGAACACATTGATCTATAAGTTGAAAATGGGAAGTGATACTATTTGTTATATCAAATCTGATCTGAAGAATAAATTCTCTTATTTTAAGTTTGAAAAAGATACTGTTTTTCAAAGAAATAAGGCAGATAAAAATAATAATCTGGTTTTTATTCTTCATGGAGAAATGGAAGTGATCTATGGAGATTTGTATCCCAGGCTTATTTCCGGTGGAAACATGATCTTGCTGACTCCCCTTTCCCGATGTGTATGTAAAGCCGTATCGACGGTCGAACTCATTATTTTGGGGTTCGGCACTTTGAATCATAGTTGTGATAAATATATCTTTCAAAATCTGACTCCTTTTTTCTCTTTGATAAAATATGAATTCCGGGAATTGGAGATTCGTGAATCACTCGACCGTTTTCTGCAATTAATGCAGAATTATGAACAAAATCAGGTTCCTATGGCTGATTTGGCTTCAAAAAAATTCAGGAATTGTTTATTATTTTGCATGCTTACTATACTTCGGATGAATTGGCTATGCTTTTTTATCCTCTATTGGGGAAAAATATGGAGTTCAAAAAACTGGTCGTCGACTATTATCTACATGTAAAGAGTGCCGGTGAATTTGCAGAACTATGTGGATATAGCCAGGGAGTGTTTCAAAAGAAATTTAAAGATGTTTTCGGCGAGACGGTTTATCAGTGGATGCAGCGACAGAAAGCCGAATATATTAAACACCGTCTGATGACCAGTGAGGTAAACCTAAAGGAATTGGCTGACGAACTTAACTTTGCCTCATCCGTACATTTGAATAAGTTTTGTAAAATTTGGTTCGGAATGACTCCTTCTGAAGTGAGACAAACCTTTATTCTGAAAAAAAATCTGCATTGAAATTGAATGTGTAAAAGATAATATTTTTTATATAAGTTAGAAATGGGACTGATCTCTTATATTTGTAACATCGGAAAGGGAGAACAGAGGATAAGATTACTGGTTTGATATCTTTCCTTTAGAATCCGCAAGGAGCGTCGCAATAGGAGATAATTCATACACTCATACATCCCTTATTTGTACATACACAACAACATGATTGTCGAACAGTAATCTTCCTTTTGTTCTTTTCTTTTTTATACTTCTTCGAATAAAGATCACAAATAGCGGAAAATTTATCTTTTGAATTATTAGAGAATACTTGACCGATAAGTATTTCGGATTGATACCCGAATATTGAAATAATCGGGAGACGAATAAAAATAAAACCTGACTTTACGTCAGGTTTTCAAAGTTGTCCAACCAAGATTCGAACTTGGACAAACAGGACCAGAATCTGTTGTGCTGCCATTACACCATTGGACAGTATTTTGACGGCACAAAACTACGTCTTTTTTTGTCTTCTCCCAAATAAATCTGAAAAAAATAGTGCCGAAAGACTGGCTTTCTGAGGGTGAGTCATACAAATCACTATATCGGTATAATAGAAGAGGCGGCCCGGTGAAATCGATCAAATAGCCATCCGAAATACCATTAGTAGGTAGTTTGCAATAATAATCCCTATTAATAGGGATTGTTGCAAATGGATTTTCCGTCTATGTTTGCACAATTATTTGATGTTTTTAGTGTTTATTTGTTAAAACTTGCTTTAGGGTGCTAATTATTAATTAATTTATGTGGGTTATGAAGTGTTTTTATATTGGGGTCTATTTTATGGTTGGCAATATTCTTTTCTCTAACGGGCAGACAATTTCCGGGATTGTGAAAGATTCTTCTGATGATACGCCTGTCGCGGGAGTAAATATCGTAATGCCTTCTCTAAAAAAAGGGACGGGGACAAATGCACGGGGCGAATTCTTTTTTAAAAATGTTCCTGCCGGGGAATACGAACTTCATTTTTCGTTTGTGGGTATGAAAGATGTCATCAGGAAAGTGAAGGTCGAGGCAAACAAAGACCTGAAGCTGGAGGTTTATATGCAGATGGATATGAAATCCCTTGACCAGGTGGTCGTTGCAGCTAAAGGGGAGAGGAAAGAGATCCATGACGTGAAACGCCAGGGAACCCCGGTTGCCGTTATTGATGGGAAACAATTGGCAGGACGCGGGACTACGATCACGGAGGTGTTGAATCATCAGACAGGGGTAAAACTACGGCAAACAGGTGGTGTCGGTAACCAAACAAAAGTTAATATCCGGGGATTGGAAGGAAACCGGGTTCAGATCTATATGGACGGCTATGCCCTGAATACCCCGGATGGTAGTTTTTCCATTAATGATATTCCTTTGCAATTCATCGACCGTGTCGAGATATACAAGGGGATTGTTCCGCCTGAATTCGGGGGAGATGGGTTAGGAAGTGCGGTTAATGTGGTGACGATAGATGCCGAACACGGGTATTATGATTTGTCGTATAGCTACCAGTCTTACGGCGTGCATAATCCTACGGCTTGTATTTCTCATTATTTTGATAAAGCAAATATGGCTTTTACTCTTTTCGCGGGAGGGACCTTTGCCAGAAATGATTACACGATCACTTCTCCCTATGTCAATGATTTGAAAATCAAACGGGATCATGACCGCTTGAAAATGGGGGAATTCGGGGCGACGCTTAAGTTTCCGGATCATTACTTCGACAAGGCCGAGTTGGAATTTGTCGGGTATTACAGTTATAAAGAAACCCAGGGTATACAAACGAATATCCGTCATGCCCGGACAAAAATCTGGACAGCCGGTGTAAACCCCAAGCTGGAGAAAAAACATTTTTTGTTCGGGAAGCTGGATTTGAAATTCAATGGGATGGTTACTTATACGCATACTGCTTTGATCGACACCTCGTCTTTCCTTTATGATTTTTATGGTGGCCGTGTTCCCAACACATATGGCGGAGAAGTGGGATATGTCCCGAATTTGTCGGATGACGGGATGATGGATTATCGTTATAACCTGAACTTGCAATATCATTTGATCCCGGACAGAATGCTGGTCAATATGAATAATGATTTCCGTTACGTGAGCAATGAAACCCGGGACACCGTTGCCGACCGGTTTCTGAAAAAGGATTATAGCGGTTTGAAATCGAATATATCGGGAATGATCAGTTCCGTCGCTTTACAGAACAAGTGGTTTCAAGGACGTTTGACATCGGTGCTGACGGGACGGCATTATTATTATCGTTTAGGGGGAAAAACAGTGAACCTGGCTTATCCGGGAGATGCCGTTCCGGCAGAGACGCATAAATCCGATCAGTATTGGGGGTATAGTCTTGCTTTGAAATACGATTTATCTTCTCATTGGCTGATGAAATTTGCTTTGGAACATAATTTCCGCCTTCCCCGTTACGAGGAGGCTTTGGGGGATCGTGTAACGACGCTGACAAGTACGGAGCTGAAAGCCGAACAAGCTAATAATTATAATCTGGGTATCATGTTCGACCGTTACTATAATGCAAATTCCCGTTTACAATTCGAGTCGAACGGGTATATCATGCAAGTGAAGAACATGATGTATCTGACCTCTGTTGTGGGGTATTCCAAATACCAGAATCTGGGCGAGGCTCTGTTGTACGGAGTGGACGGTGAAATCAAATGGGATATTGACCGTAACTGGTTTGTATCATTTAATGCTACCTGGCAGAAATCTTTGGATTATTCGAAATATATAGCGGGAACAAACACCGAGAGTGAGACCTATAAAATGCAATTGCCTCATATCCCGATTCTCTTTTTCAACTGGATGCTGGATTACCGGAAAGATAATCCCTTTGGGGGTAAAGGACAGTATGCCAGGACGTATTACGAGGGCGGCTACACGGATAAATATTATTATGGATATGAGCTTAGCCGCCATCAGGATTATAAGATACCTTCTGCTTGCCTGCACACGGTGGGGCTGGAGTACGGAATCATGAACCGGAAAGTTTTGTTTGGCGTGGAATGCCATAATCTGTTTGATACGGATGAGATGACTAATTTCAATTACCCGTTGGCGGGCCGGACAGTCATGGCGAAGATTCGGTTCACGACGTTAAAATGGTAATGTGCCTGATCATTTGAAGTATATAAATAAAATAAATCACAATGAAAAACAATTTCTTTATTCTGGGGGCTTTTCTGTGTACAGCCTTGTTTGTAACGTCATGTACGGATGACAACAAAGATGATGATGAAAATGAGGGTAAAGCATCGATTATCGTAGGTATTAACATGCAACCGCAGGCGGATATGGGATATATCGTACCTATACAGGATATGAAGGTCGGAACGATGTCTTTCGCGAATGCGGTTGAAACCAAAATTACTCCTTATCTGATGTCTTATCGTGATTGGGTATTCTACGTGCCTGGAACTTCGGAGGGTACGATTGTAAAATACTCCCGGCAAGATGATGGAACTTTGAAAGTGGAAGGACGTTTGGAAGTGGCGACGGCTGCTCCCATGTGTGCTTCTATCGCTTTCGTTTCGGCCACGAAAGCTTATGCATCCGCTCCGAACGATAACAAGATCATTATATTTAACCCGACGACCATGGTGAAAACAGGGGAAATTAATGTTGCCAGGCCTGAATACGGACTCGACGGAAGTAGTACTCCGAATCCGCTGGGGTTGATCCTGCGGGATGGGAAACTCTATGTCGGATGTGGAGAATTTGACCAGATGCCTATTTGTAAAAGTGGTGCGCATGTCCTGATCATTGATGAGGCTACCGATACGCCGGAAAAGATCATTCATGACACGAGACTTTCCGCGGCATCTATTTTTGATTGTGGTATGTTTATAGATGAGAAAGGGGATCTTTACGTGACTTGTTGGGGATCTTATGGTTATGTTCCGGATCAGAAATTCGGATTATTACGGATTAAAAAGGGGGCGACGGAATTTGATCCGGACTACTGTTTTAACATGACTGACATGAACGTGGAAGGAGTTCAAGGGGGCAAATTGCAGTATTCTATTTCTAACTTTTATGCCGGAAATGGAGAATTGTACGTCCTGGCTTATTGTCCGGCATTTGCCAGTGCCAGTCCTGATTACATCAACGAGAAAACGAACTACTGTTTGAAAGCCGATTTATATCATTGTACGATGAAAGCGTTGAATCTTCCTCGCACGAATGGATATAGTTGTGCTATAAATAAATACGGGGATGACATCCTTTTTGGTTTGGCAACGGAGCAAAATGGAACGGGAATTTTCACCTATAATCGTAAAACAGATCAATGTAGTTCCGCTCCGGTTGTGAAAACGCAGGGAACCCTTATGGACATACTTGTGTTTGAATAATAATCTGTACTTTTCAAGTACCTGGGGCTTTCCACTTTTTATGAACCGGAAAGCCCTCTTTTTTAGGTGATATTTTGGTGTGAAACAACAAGAATTTAGGATTGATCCATATAAATAAAAAACCTGATGTGAAATCAGGTTTTCGAAGTTGTCCAACCAAGATTCGAACTTGGACAAACAGGACCAGAATCTGTTGTGCT
>ENA-ORTP01002648-ORTP01002648.1-human-gut-metagenome-genome-assembly--contig:-NODE-2648-length-14392-cov-4.297970_pt1 | contig 14392 bp, 13 predicted proteins | sample MGYA00241913_ERZ509190 | MGnify/ENA primary metagenome ERZ509190 (study PRJEB26280, sample SAMEA2338839) | human gut metagenome | biome: human gut; feature: human-associated habitat; material: faeces...
CTGTATGTTTCCGGCAGTCTTAACGTGTTCAACCACAGAACCAACGTGGAACTTTCTAACCGCCTTGTCTGCTTTGATATTAAGCAGCTTGGAAAACAGCTCAAAAAATTAGGTATGCTCATTGTGCAAGACCAGATATGGAACCGCGTTACCATTAACCGGGCAGAAAAGAAATCTACCCGCTACTATATGGACGAATTTCATTTGCTCTTAAAAGAGGAACAGACCGCCGCTTACAGTGTGGAGATTTGGAAGCGTTTTAGAAAATGGGGAGGTAAACAGGCACAGTCCCTACAATCTTGCAAATGGGGATTGTGTATGCCGTCTTAACCGAAGCCGAAAAGAACGGTTAAGAATATCAGCGGAGAAGAAAACGGGAAAGGTTTTGCAATCCTAATCCGAGTGGAAGTGTCAAGGTAATACTTGATACACACGCAACGCATAGGGCTTGACCCCCGGTTTGCAATAGCCGGGAATATAACAGCCCCACGAGGCTCCGCTATCGTTTCGGTCTGCGGCATAAACCGCAGGATAAAAAGATATGCTATGCCGGGTATGAACAGACATACCGCTGAAAATGGGCGAAAGCCCCGGAGGGACAGATAAAAAACTGTCCGCTAATCACACAACAGATACCCACAGCTATCACGCAGAACATCAAGGACTTGCTTGCTTCCCGCGAAGTCGAGAATATTTTTGAAAACTCTGATTTTGTCCTCATGCTCAATCAGGCACAGGGCGACCGGGCTATCCTTGCAAAGCAGTTAAATATCAGCCCACAGCAGATGAAGTATGTAACCCACACCGAAGCAGGCGAGGGACTTATCTTTTATGGAAATGTGGTGCTGCCCTTTGTAGACCATTTCCCGAAAGATACCGAGCTTTACCGCATTATGACGACGAAGCCGGAGGAAGTGAGCAGCCTATGAAACAGTTAAAACCACGCGATAAAATCACACAGAAAATGACCCGCGACGGTGCGGTAGAAGTCAACGAAACACAGCAGACTACCGAGCGTATCAGCAGCCGGGAAGCAGACAGCGACTTTTCACAGCCGGACACCGCTACCGCAGAGCGCGTCATGGAACACCTTGACGCAGCCCATACCCGAAAGGCAAGCAAAAAGGCAGTCAAGAAAGCGCAGGAAGCGGCTGTTTTGCGTACTTCCACTTCCCGCTTGCAGTTTACCGACGAGGAACGGGCAACGCCGGAACTGGAAACTTACATCAAAAAATCAGAAAAAGCAGCCGACAAACTGGACGCGGCAAAGGCAGCTCTCCCGAAGCAGAAGAAACTGGTAAAAGAGCGCACCTTTGAGGAAGCCACCGGAAAGGCAAAGACCCGGCTTCACTTTGAGGAACAGGAAAAGCCCCTACCCGGCGGCAAACCCCACAATAATCCGTTATCCCGCCCCGCGCAGGAAGCGGGTATTTTTGTTCACAACAAAATCCACAGCGTCGAGAAAGACAATTCCGGCGTGGAGGGCGCGCACAAATCGGAGGAACTTGCCGAGCGCGGCGCAAGGTACGGGACGCAGAAACTAAAACAGGGCTACCGCAGCCATAAGCTGAAACCATACCGGGAAGCGGCAAAGGCAGAACGGGCAGCGTTTAAGGCAAACGTCAATTTCCAGTATCACAAAGCCTTGCAGGAAAACCCGCAGCTTACAAGTAATCCCTTTTCCCGGTTCATGCAGAAACAAAAAATCAAACGCCAGTATGCAAAGACGGTAAAGAAAGGCGGCGCAGCTACCGCCAAAGCAGCCGCCGGAGCGTCCCAAACAGCAGCAAAAAAAGCGGCTGCCTTTGCAGGGCGACACCCGGCAGGCGTGATAATCGCTATCGCCGCGCTGCTTCTGTTCATCATGGTATCGGTAGGGCTTTCCTCTTGCGGGGCAATGTTTTCCGGCAGCATGAACAGCATGTTAGGGACTTCCTACACGTCCGAGGACAGTGACCTTGTGGCAACGGAACAGAGCTATGTTGCAATGGAAAACGAGCTGCAACAGGAAATTGACAATATCGAAAGCACCCACCCCGGCTATGATGAATACCGTTATGACCTTGACACTATCGGGCATAACCCACATGAGCTTGCGTCTTATCTGACTGCCCTTTTACAGAGTTACACCCCGCAGAGCGCACAGGCAGAGCTAAAGCGGCTGTTTGGCTTACAGTACACCTTGACGCTGACGGAAGAAATCGAGATACGCACCACCACCGACGAGGAGGGCAACGAGGAAGAATACAAATACCGTATCTTGAACGTGAAACTGACAAACAAGCCCATTTCCGAGCTTGCAGAGGAACTGCTGAACCCACAGCAGTTTGAAATGTTCAAGGTGTACTTACAGACACAGGGCAACAAACCGTTGATTTTTGGCGGCGGCTCTCCCGACGGCAGCCCCTCCGAGGATTTAAGCGGCGTGGAGTTTATAAACGGTACACGTCCCGGAAACCCGGAGCTTATGGAGCTTGCAAAACAGCAAGTGGGAAATGTGGGCGGCTACCCTTACTGGTCTTGGTATGGCTTTAACAGCCGCGTGGAATGGTGCGCCTGCTTTGTGTCATGGTGCTACAATCAATCCGGAAAAAGCGAACCGCGCTTTGCGGGCTGCGAATGGCAAGGCGTTCCTTGGTTTCAGTCAAGGGGACAATGGGGCGCGCGGGGTTATGAGAATATCGCACCGGGCGACGCTATCTTTTTCGACTGGGATTTAGACGGCGTTGCCGACCATGTGGGGCTTGTGCTTGGCAGGGACGGCAGCCGCGTCTATACCGTTGAGGGCAATTCCGGCGACGCCTGCAAGATTAAAAGCTATGACCTTAACTATCAATGTATCAAAGGATATGGGCTGATGAACTGGTAACACAGCCCCAAAAAGAAAGGAGAATTTCATTTATGGCAAACAATAAAATCGACCGTATCAATAAGGAAATCGCAAAGACCCGCGAGAAAATCACAGAGTATCAGAACAAATTAAAAGGACTGGAAGCGCAGAAAACCGAAGCGGAAAACCTTGAAATCGTGCAGCTTGTACGCGCTATGCGCATGACCCCGCAGGAACTGAAGACCATGCTCAAAGGCGATACTATCCCCGGCATGACTGCCGCACCCGCAGAAGAAAATGAACAGGAGGACAATGCAGATGAAGAATAAACTGAAAAAGACCATGGCTGCCCTTTGTGCCGCCCTTATCCTTATGGGCGGTTTTTCTGTCCCTGCCTATGCACAGGGGACAGCCGCAGAGCCACCCACAGAGGACGCGACCAACGACAGCAATGTTGTTGTTGAAGAACCGGAAACGCCGCCCCTTACCCCAAAGGGCAACGCAACACTGGTAGACGATTTCGGCGGCAATAAGCAGCTTATCACTGTTACCACAAAAAGCGGCAACTATTTCTATATCCTCATTGACCGGGCAGCCGAGGGGGAACAGACCGTACATTTCCTTAATCAAGTGGACGAAGCCGACCTTATGGCACTGACCGAAACCGGGGAAGCCGCGAAAAAGCCGGAAGCCTGCAACTGTACGAAGAAATGCGAAGCCGGAAAAGTAAATACGTCCTGCCCGGTATGTGCAACCACTCTGACAGGCTGCACAGGCAAAGAGCCTACCCCGACACCCACAGAGCAGCCGGAAGAACCCAAAGAAAAAGGCGGCAATCCCGGTGGGGTGCTTGCCTTAGTCCTCTTTGTGCTGCTTGGTGGCGGCGCGGCGTTCTACTACTTTAAGTTTTTAAAACCGAAGCAGAATGTAAAAGGGAACACCGACCTTGAAGATTTTGATTTTGAGGACTACGACGAGGACGAGCCGGAAGCAGACACCGGGGAAGTTTCCAAAGAGGAAGAAACGGAGGACGAAACCCTATGACCCTATTTACCGACAATCCCTTTGAAAAGATGATGATACAGAAACCGGACTATGGCAAAGGGGAAAAATCCCCGCCGGAGCTTTCTCCCCCACGTTGCGCGGGCTGCCCTTACAAGGGACAGTCCCCTTGTGTGGGGTACTGTATGAGAAAACTGGAAAATAAACGACAGACCGAACGATAAAAAGATGTACTTGCGATATGGAATATGATATAATTGTTCCAACCATAGGAAATGACAGCGACAAACAAACTTGAATTTAGAAAAATCAAAGGAGGGTTTCAGAATGACTAAAAGAAAAATATGGATTATTTTATTCATTATTGGCATAGTCATGATTTTAGGAGCTTCGGAATTTAGCAGATTTTTAGCGAATGAGATAAACTGGTACACAGCAGGAATAATATTATCTATTGTTTCCGGACTTGGATTATTATTTGAAATGTATTTTAGACGGAATAAGTAAATTTCAGTTTGTCAAATTATTTTTATATTTTATATTGCACAATTTTATACAATCACTTAGGAGCAATCGAAAAATCGGTTGCTCTTTTCTTTTACCCGAAAGGAGGATTTTTATTTGATTTTAGTTATCGCAGAAAAACCCAGTGTGGCGCAGACAATCGCCGCCGTACTTGAGGCAAAGGAGAAAAAAGACGGATTTCTTACAGGAAACGGCTATCTTGTTTCTTGGTGTGTAGGACATTTGGTAGGGCTTTCCGAAGCTGCCGCCTACGGGGAGCAGTATAAAAAGTGGAGCTATGACAGCTTACCGATTTTGCCGCAGGAATGGAAATACACCGTTGCGGCTGATAAGGAAAAGCAATTCAAGACCTTAAAGGAGCTTATGCACCGGGCAGACGTTTCCGAAGTCGTAAACGCCTGCGACGCAGGACGCGAGGGAGAATTGATTTTTCGCTTTGTCTATGAAGTTGCTGGGTGCAGGAAGCCTATGCGCCGCTTGTGGATTTCTTCAATGGAAGAAGCTGCTATCAAAGAGGGCTTTTCCCGTCTGAAGAACGGCGAAGAATACGACGCGCTCTTTGCTTCCGCACTATGCAGGGCAAAGGCAGACTGGCTTATCGGTATCAACGCCACCCGCCTTTTTTCTGTCCTTTACAATCATACCTTAAATGTAGGGCGCGTACAGACCCCGACCTTAAAAATGCTTGTTGACCGGGACGCAGCGATTACCACCTTTAAGAAAGAGAAATATTATCATGTGCGCCTGTCCTTATCCGGCGCGGAAGCTGCAAGTGAAAAACTGTCTGACCGTTCCGAAGCTGACAGTCTGAAAGCTGCTTGCGAAGCGTCAAAAGCAGTCTGTACTTCCCTTGTGAAAGAGAGAAAGACCGCAGCCCCGCCGAAGCTCTTTGACCTTACTTCTTTACAGAGGGAAGCAAACCGCCTGTTCGGATATACCGCAAAGCAGACCCTTGACTTTGCACAAGCCCTGTATGAAAAGAAGCTCTTGACCTATCCGAGAACCGACAGCAGCTATCTGACCGACGACATGGGCGACACAGTGGCGGGCATTATCACGCTACTTTGCGGGAAGTTTTCTTTTATGGAGGGCGCAGACTTCACGCCGGAGCTTTCAAAGGTGCTGAACAGTAAAAAGGTATCCGACCACCACGCCATTATCCCCACTATGGAGCTTGCAAAAACTGACCTTGCCGCGCTGCCGGAAAGTGAAAAAAATATCCTTACCCTTGCCGGGGCGCGTCTGCTTATGGCGACCACTGCACCGCATACCTTTGAAGCGGTTACAGCAGTTTTTGAATGTGCCGGACAGAGCTTTACCGCAAGGGGCAAAACGGTACTTTTTGACGGGTGGAAAGAGATTGACCGAAGATACCGGGCAGCCTTAAAGAATAAGCCCGAAGCAGACGACGCAGACAGCGACACAGGAAAGACCCTGCCGCCATTTGTCGAGGGACAGACCTTTGAAAATCCGGCGGCAATGGTAACGGAGCATGACACCACACCGCCGAAGCCCCACAACGAAGCGTCGCTGCTCTCTGCTATGGAACGCGCCGGAAGCGAGGACACCAACCCGGACGCAGAGCGCAAAGGGCTTGGAACGCCCGCCACCCGCGCCGCCGTCATTGAAAAACTGGTAAAGGGCGGCTTTGTGGAGCGAAAAGGCAAGCAGCTACTTCCCACAAAGGACGGTATCAACCTTGTGTGCGTCCTGCCGGACACCTTGACAAGCCCGCAGCTTACCGCAGAATGGGAAAACAATCTGACACAGATTGCAAAGGGCAAGGCAGACCCCGCCGCATTTATGGAGGGTATCGAGGATATGGCGCGGGAACTGGTAAAGACCTATCCGTTTCTTTCTGATGATAAGGCGCAGATGTTCAAGCCGGAACGGGAAGCGTTGGGAAGCTGCCCCCGCTGCGGCTCTCCTGTCTATGAGGGGAAGAAAAACTACTATTGCAGTAACAAAGAATGTGCCTTTACCATGTGGAAAAATGACCGTTTCTTTGAGGAACGCAAAGTATCATTCACACCGAAGATTGCTGCTGCACTCTTAAAATCCGGCAAGGTAAATGTGAAGAAGCTCTATTCCCCAAAGACGGGCAAAACCTATGACGGAACTATCGTATTGGCTGATACAGGCGGGAAATACGTCAATTACAGGGTGGCGCTTCCGAAGAAGAAATAACTGAATAGCAAGCATAGGAAAAGAGTACCCTTTTCCGTAAAATCCCTGCTTTCTCTACCGAGAACGGCGGGGATTTTTGCTTGTTGGGAAGTTTCCCAAACCCTCTGTTTTGTGAAGGGTTTTACCCTCTGAAATCTTGAAAAAACTTTGGCAAAAATGCGGGCGCGGGGTATTGAATGATGAAACAGGAAAATGCAGCGTCTGCGCTGCCATTTGGAAAGGAGGTTACACATGGCAAGTTTACGGGACACCGTAAAGGACTATCAAGAAGATTTAAGGGACGGTATCGCTTGGGTGGCGTTTTGGAAAACGGGACGTTCTTGGAACGCTGAATATTTCCACCTTGAAATGGGCGACTACCTTTACCCGGAGGACAGAAGCCGCATGGAAGAAATCAAACAGACTGACCCCGCCGCCGTTGTGGTAAACGGTTATTATTCCGGCTATCTTGGCGAGGATATGAGCCTTGACGAGCTGACCGCAGGGGTGCGCCGCCACTACGAAAACGGATATAGCAATATCGGGGAATTTATCGAAGCCCACGACGACAGGCTGCCGCCGGAACTTATCGAGGAAGCAAGAGCCGCCGCCCACGCTACGGGGCTGCCTTTCTCTGAAAAAGCCTATCGGGACGGCGAAGAACCCGACCCCTATATTTTTGACGGGAGCATGAGCATGGAGGATTACGAACTTATGCACCGCATGATTGAAAACGAAAGGAGTGAACGCATGGCAGAAACGATTTTAAGCGGGTATCTTTCTAATCTTGGAAAGTACACCGAGGGTAGACCTGCGGGCGAATGGGTATCATTCCCCACGACTGCCGAGCATTTGAAAGAAGTCTTTGACCGTATCGGGATAGACGGCAAAAACTACGGGGAGCTGCATATCACAGAATACCAGTCCTCTATTGCAGGACTGGCAGGAAAATTGACCGAGCTTGAAAGCCTTGACGAACTGAACTATTTGAGCGAACTTTTGAAAATGCAGTTTGACGATGACCGGGAAAAATTTGTTGCAGCTATGGCATACGGCGACCATACAAGGGACTTGCAGGACATCATCAACCTTGCACAAAACCTTGATTGTTACTGGCTTTACCCGTCCGTACAGAGTGAGGAAGATTACGGGCATTATCTGATTGAAGAACTGGACGAGTTGGAGCTGCCCGAAGAAGCAAAAAAATATTTCATGTATGAGGAATACGGGCGGGACTCTGCTATCAATGACGGGGGCAGATTTACCGAGCAGGGCTATATCTACAATAACCGCAACACATTTACAGAATGGTACGACGGGCGCGACGTGCCGGAGGAATACCGGGTAACGCCGCAGCCGCCAGTACAGGAAAAGGAACAGGCAGACCTTGACGCTTCCGTAGCCATACAAACCACCGCCACAGAGCAGCCCCCGGTTCTCCCGATTATCCTATCTTCTGAAAAGCCAGCCGACAAAATGAAAGAGATTACCGACCGACTGGAACAGGGTATTTTAGAACTGTATGAAAGCGACCGTTACGCCGATTATCTGCGTACTATGTCAAAATTCCATGATTACAGCCTTAACAATACAATCCTTATCGCCATGCAGGGCGGCAATCTTGTGAAAGGCTATAAACAATGGGAAAAGGAATTTGACCGCCATGTAAAGCCGGGAGAAAAAGCTATCAAGATACTTGCGCCGTCCCCGTTTACCGTTAAGAAACAGGTGGAAAAAATCGACCCGGACACCCAAAAGCCTGTTTTCGATAAGGACGGGAAGCCTGTTACCGAGGAAAAGGAAATCAAGATACCCGCTTTTCGTGTAGTATCTGTCTTTGATATTTCACAGACCGAGGGAAAGGAGCTTCCTGCCCTTACCTATGAGCTGACGGGCAACGTGGAACAATACAAGGATTTTTTCGCTGCCCTTGAAAAGACTTCCCCCTTTGCTATGGGATTTGAAGCATTAAGCGACGGCGTAAAAGGACGCTGCAATTACGAGGAAAAGCGTATCTTCATCAACGAGGGTATGGACGAATTGCAGAATATCAAGACCGCAATCCATGAAATCGCCCACGCCACGCTGCATGATACCGCCCTTGCCATGCCGGAACGCCCCGACCGCCGCACCCGCGAGGTACAGGCGGAAAGCGTCGCCTATGCGGTCTGCCAACATTACGGGCTTGATACGTCGGACTATTCTTTTGGGTATATCGCCGGGTGGAGCAGCGGAAAAGAACTTGCAGAACTGAAAGGCTCTCTTGAAACAATCCGCAGTACCGCCGCAAGTCTGATTGATACCATAGACGGACATTTTGCAGAAATCCAAAAGGCACAGGATAAGGAACAGACCACCGAACAGGCGCAGCCCGCACAAGAAGCTACCAAACAGCCCGAAGCAGAAGCAGCCGCGCCGGAGCTTCCCGAAGAAACAGCTACAGTACAGGAAAAAGAAGCACAGCCGGAACAGGCTGCACCTGCCGCCCCTTATTATCCTATCAATGAAGCTGCCGCCAAACGTGCAAAGGATATGAACAGCTTTTCCGATTATAAGCAAGGCAGCGCGACGGCTGAATACAGGCATTACGTTGATGAAGCCGTACAGCTTGCAGAAAGGCAGAAACAGCGGGTAGACCCGATGTACCATGAGAAAATCGACAGCCTGCTTGACACTTACGCCCGGAAACTGGCGGCGAACATGAACAAGGGCTATGAGATTGACGCGCGTGTTCCCTCTATACTGATTGCAGGCGGCTCTAACTTCCCCACAAGGAAGAAAGAAAAGCAGAACGCAGCCCGCGACAGCAATTACCGGGAATGGCAGGACATACAAGGGCTTCTTGATAAAATCCGCAGCACCGGCATGGGCGGTATCAGCGCAGACGACCCGCAGGCAGTACAGAAGTTAGAAAAGAAACTGGAAAACCTTGAAAAATCACAGGAAACCATGAAAGCCGTAAACGCCTATTACCGCAAGCATAAGACCCTTGACGGCTGCCCGCATTTACCGCCGGAGGAACTGGAAAAACTGAAAGCGGACATGGCGAGCAGTTGGCATTTGGAGGACAAGCCCTTTGCGACTTGGGCGTTATCCAACAACAGCGCAGAAATCCGGCGTGTAAAAGACCGTATCAAATCCCTTTCACAGCAAAAAGAAATTAGTTTTGTCGGTTGGGAATTTGACGGCGGCAAGGTGGAAGCAAACACCGAAGCGAACCGACTGCAAATCTTCTTTGAGGATAAGCCGGACGAAGCCACGCGGGAAGCCTTAAAAAGTAACGGCTTCCGTTGGTCGCCAAAAGCAGGGGCATGGCAGCGGCAGCTTACCAGTAACGCCTACTATGCGGCTGATTATGTGAAAGCGATTGCACCCCTTACCGGAGAAAAGCCTACCGAGTTACAGCGGGCGCATATCCGGCAGCAAAAGGTAGCTGCACAGGAACAACCCGCACAGGAGCAGCCGGAACAGGAAGCCCCACAGGACAAAGACACCTTTTCCATTTATCAGATAAAAGGCGAGGAAGAAACAAGGGATTTGCGCTTTGAACCTTACGACCGTCTGACTGCCACAGGACACCGGGTAGACCCGAAAAACTATGCGCTTGTCTATTCCGCAGAGCTTACGCCGGGGACTTCCCTTGAAGATATTTACACCCGCTTTAATATCGACCACCCGAAAGATTTTAAGGGACACAGCCTTTCCGTTTCCGACGTGGTGGTGCTTCATCAGAACGGGCGGGACACCGCCCACTATGTAGACAGCTTTGGTTATAAGAACGTGCCGGAATTTTTGCAGCCGGTAAACTATCTGAAAACTGCCGAGCAGACCACCGAGCAAAATTACAACATGATTGACGGGCAAATAAACAACACCCCGACCGCTGCGGAACTGGAGGAAAAGGCAAAAGCCGGGGGACAGATTTCCCTTGCGGAATATGCAGAAGCATTGAAAACCGATAAGGAACGCGGCAAGCCTGCCAAACAGGAAAAGCCCTCTATCCGGGAGCAGCTTAAAGCAGCGAAAGAACAGACACCGAAGAAACAGGCAAGACAAAAAACACAGGATTTGGAAAGGAGCTGACCTATGAAGTTACAAAAATTTGAAAATGTGGACGTTATCGCTTCCCTTGAAGCCATAATGAAACAGAACACCGCTTTTTATCAGAGCGATTTTGATATAGACAAACAGATTTTGCAGAAAGCGGCGGTAAGTCCTATCCCGGAGGACAGACGGATTTTGTGGTTTTCCCGTCCGTCCGGGACGTGCTGCTTCCGGGAACGGGACGTTTTTCTAAAGGACACAAGGCAGCATAATACATGGCGGTTTTATGGGGAACAGACCCGCGATATTATCCTTGCCTATGCGGTGGAACTGACAGGCACAGAGCAGGAAAAAATCAAAGGCAATCTGTATGAACTGGATTATTTGCAGCATTTTCGGGAAGTAATCGAAAAATCAATCCCTGCTGACAACTACACGCTGATTTATGAGCATGGAGAGCTGACAAAACCTGCCGGACAATATTTTGACATAGACACTGACCCGCAGCTTGGAAAATTTATACGTTTTGAAGCACAGCCAAACAACCCGGAAGCCTTAAAAAGCCTTTTGAGGGAACAGTACCAAAACCGAATACCACATACACAGGGGGATTTTCAGTTACATATCGCCGCCCTGCATGACGGACGGATTGAAACGGAAGCCCGCCGGATTGTGGAAAATGTAAAAGGACTTGGAGAACCGGACAGCCCCGAAAAGACCCATTGTGCAGTAGAGCTTTCTCCCTATTTTGTTCCACTGGCAACGGATAAGGACATGGAACGGCTGTTTTCCATGCTCCCTTACAAAAACCTTTCCTTTTCCACGTTAGAGGGCAGGCATGGCATTTATGCGCTGATAGATAAAAACGAGAGGAATAAAGAGATGAAAAAGTCCCGTCCCTCTGTCCGGGCGCAGTTACAAACAGAGAAATCCCCAAAAGTCCCGAAAAAGACAGTAAAATCAAAAAATCACAAATTGGAGGTATGAGCATGATTAGACTGACCGTTGAAGAAATGAACCTGTTAAGCATTTACCACGAGGGAAGCAAGGCACAGCTTATGGAAAATATGACGGCTGCGCTGCCATTCATGGACGAGGATATGCGCCCTTTTGCAAAGCGTACCTTACAGAAAATCTCCCCATTAACAGAAAACGAATATGCGGAGCTTACCATTTTCGCCGCTGATGAGGTATGACCGGGGGTAAGCGGCTCACGCCGCCCCAAAGCCGGAAAATCAACAGTCTTGTAAAAAAGGAGTGCTGCAACTGCGAGCGCGGACACTGTATTTTACTGGACGACGGGGAGGAATGTGTCTGCCCGCAGCTTATTTCCTATTCGCTTTTATGCAAGTGGTTTCAGATTGCTGTACTTCCTCTTGATAAGTTGCTCTATGCGGAGCTTTTCAAAACCGAGGACAAAAAGCGTTGTACCGAGTGCGGCACATTCTTTGTATCAAAATCAAACAGCGTCAAATACTGCCCGGATTGCCGGAAACGGATTACCCGTAAACAGGCAGCCGAGCGCATGAGGAAACGGCGCGCGGCAGTTACGCAATAAGGGCGAAAAAAGCCTTGATTTACAGGGCATAAACAGCGTGAAACTGGCATAGGCGATACAGAATACCTTTTCCCTTGAAATCGTGGTTCTACTGCGTAACAGATACTAAAAACGTACCTACACAAAGCAAGGCGCAGACAGTCTTTTGTTGGCTGTCTGCGCCTTGTTTTTTATTTGAGATTGAAAAATGTATTTAATTGTTTTCCTAATTCAACAGGGTTGTCTTTGTTTACTTCATGTCCTGCATTTTGAATAATAGATAATTTTGCACAAGGTATCATTTTTTCCATATCCACAGAAGCAGTTTTATTTGCATTATCTTTACTCCCGCACAAAAGCAACACTGGACATTGAATATCACTTAAACTTTGTTGAAAATCTAATTCTATCATAGAATTACATATACTGATAAAATCCTTTTTTTGAAACCCCATTTTTGAAAATACAGACTTGGGCATTATGTGAAACAACATATTTTGAAATCTTAATAACCGTTTAGGCATAGTATATTGCGTTCCTATCAGTACCAACGAATTTACTCTATCAGCGTGTTCAATTCCATATTGCATAGCAAGAATACCACCCAAAGAAAGACCGCACAAATTCAAAGGTTCATTGAACTGATTACAATAATTTTCTAACATTTGATATAGGGTATTATAACAGGGTTTTTTATCTACAAGCCACTCCGACAAATTCGGGCAAATAATATCCATTCTATTTTCCATAACTTCAACCGTTTTATCCCACTCTGAAGAAGTTTGCCCTAAACCATGAAGTAATATTGATTTCATTAAACTATCCTCTTTCTTTTTTGTAAGCGAACATAAGGTAAAGCTATTATAGCATACCATGTCGGCTTATGCTATCGTTCTGTTTCCTTGCCCCGTTCCGGCTCTTTTTCCAGTCTTAAAATACTGTCTATATTCTGCTTGATAACGTCGTATTCCTTGACCTGTTTTTTCAGCTTTCCATAATCAGCGTAAAGAGCTTCTTTCTGCGCTTGGAGCTTCCTGTATTCTTCCTGCATAGCGGCGAGATTGGGGAGTTTGGTAATGCCCGCCGCTTTCAGTGCCTTTGCCGCCGCTTCATGGAGTATCAGACTGCTTTCCTGCTTTGCCCGGTATGCGTCCTTATCCTTTGCCCTGCGGTATGCTTCATAAACAGGTTTTGTCTTTTGGTAGGTGGCAACGTGCTTCATCAGCACCGCCATATCTGAAAGACGTTTTTCCACACTCTTTAATGCGTCTGCTGTCTTTTCATTTTCCGCATTTATTTCCTCAATCCGGCTGACTAAATCCGCGTACTGCTCAATCTTGTGTTCTGTTAAGAAATTCATGGTCTTTGCAGCCAGTTTCAGATTATGGATTTTCGCCCACTGTTCGTAGCCCCGGCTCTCTTGTGCCTTGATACTGTTTTCAATGTCGATAAGCAACGATACGCCGCGCTGCTCTTTGGGAGCTTTCGCCGCCTTTGTGCGCTTGCCTGCAATCCGTTCTTTGATTGCTTCCTCTGTATAGTCTGCGCCGAGAGTTTTTAAGCGGGTAAACCGTTCCTGTCCGGGAGCGCGGCAGGAGATATATTTTCCCGGCTTTATCTCATAGCCCGCTGCCTGTAACTGCTGCAACAAATCTTCAAAACTTGCCACTTGGGGGATAAGCGTATCAACGGCAATTTTCAGCTTGCCTTTCCAACTTGTCTCGGTTTTCTCTGCTTGATATTCCGCATAACTTTTTCCTTTACTGCCTTTACCCGGAATAACAACAGACAGCCCGTTTTCCCGGCACAGCTTGTCGCTCATGTTCCGTATGCCGTAGTAGCTGCGCTTATTGGAATTGTACTTATGGTAGTCAACAAAGTTGACCGCACAAAAAATAATATGGTTATGGATATGCCCCTTGTCTATGTGGGTAGTTAGGACGTATTCGTGCTGTCCCTTTGTTACTGCGTCGGCAAGCTGCTTTCCGATTGCATGGGCTTTCTCACAGTCCACCTCTCCCGGTTCAAACGATTGTATCAGATGAAAGGCTAAGTTGTTCCCTTTTTGCCGAGCCTGCGATAAGGTATATTCAAACTCAATATCTGCCGTTTCATAGCTGCACCCAAAGGAGGACACAAGTGTTTTCCCGTCTGTTTTATCCGGGTTTTGGATATAGTCAAGGGCTTTGCTCAACGTGCTTTTAACAGGCTTAATCTTTGTAACCGCCATATCTCCGCAAGCACCCCCTTTATTTCCTCTATGTCCTCTTGGTATGCGTTCCCCGTCG
>ENA-ORTP01002649-ORTP01002649.1-human-gut-metagenome-genome-assembly--contig:-NODE-2649-length-14388-cov-3.218307_pt1 | contig 14388 bp, 11 predicted proteins | sample MGYA00241913_ERZ509190 | MGnify/ENA primary metagenome ERZ509190 (study PRJEB26280, sample SAMEA2338839) | human gut metagenome | biome: human gut; feature: human-associated habitat; material: faeces...
AGAATCTCATAACGAATACCTGACTCATTGAGCACGCCCAATTGTTCCGTCAGACCATCCAGCCGTTCTCCACTCCGGATGTCCACCGTCACCGCCACCTGATTCACATTAACCTTTCGATCAAAGGCAATTTTTCCAAAATTCGGCAGCAATTCCACCGGCAGATTATCTACACAAAAAAATCCCATGTCCTCCAGGATGTGCAACGCTGTACTTTTTCCTGCTCCTGACATCCCGGAAACAATCACAAATCTCACTTTTCCACCTCTGCAAATCCCAGCATACGTACCTCTGTATCCATGGCAACACCAAACTGCTGTTTTATTCTTTTTTGTACCTGTCTGATCAGAAACAGTACCTCCTCCGCGGTGGCGTTTCCACGATTGATCACAAATCCGCTATGCTTCTCGGACACCTGTGCGCCGCCAACGGTATACCCCTTTAATCCGGCATCCTGAATCAGCTTGCCGGCAAAATAGCCCTCCGGTCTTTTGAACGTACTTCCGGCGCTTGGATATTCCAGCGGCTGCTTCTCTTTTCTTGCCTGCGCCAGCTCATCCATCCTATCTTTAATCTGTTCTTTATCCCCCCTTGTGAGGTGAAGACGGGCAGACAAAACGATATATTCTTTTTCCTGAAGCACACTGTGACGGTAAGATAAATCGAGATCTTTTGCCGAGAGGAGTACAATCTCTCCTTCCCTGGTCATCACCCGGACATCCAGAAGAACATCCTTCATCTCTCCGCCATAGGCTCCTGCATTCATGCATACGGCGCCGCCCAGAGAACCCGGAATACCTGCGGCAAATTCCAGGCCGGTCAATCCGTGTTCCCAGGCTTCTTTTGCAACACGGCGAAGCGTTGCTCCCGCCTCAGCATAAATAACGTCCCTTTCCACAGAAATCTCCTTCAACCCACCGGTATGAAGAATCATTCCACGGAATCCTTCATCTGATACGAGTAAATTACTTCCATTTCCCATGACAAAAAACGGAACCTGTTCTTCACGAGCCAGACGCAGAGCCTGCGCCATTTCCTCGGCGGATGCCGGCTGCACGAAAATATCCGCCGGCCCTCCGATTTTGAAACTGGTGTGCCTGCTCATGGGTTCTTGTTCCAAAACGGTCCCTTTTTGTAACTGATTTTTTAATTTTTGACAGAATTCCTGTATCATGTTATCTCCTATTATGTTATAAATACACCTGGTCACCTTTTCCTGTCGGCAAAAAACCGCGAAAAAATCTTTTTGCTCAATTTGGTTGAGGGAAATTATATTTTCCATACCATATGTAGTTATATACTCTATCATACTCTAATTTTATGGGAAGTACAATGTTTAAAAAGCACAAAATAAAGGCAGGCTTTGTGTCTGCCTTTATATAAATCACCCAAGGGCAATTATTCTACAATTAATTTTGCACAACCATAGATGCCTGCATCATTTCCCAGCGTAGCTAATCCGAATTTTGTATCTTTCTGTCTGCCGAAAACAAAGGAATCAAAATATTTTTTGACGGTGTCGGTGACGATGGTTCCCGCCTTGGATACCCCGCCGCCAATGACGAAGATTTCCGGATCGGTGACGCCGGAAACAAAGGACAGTCCGCGGGCAAGATACCGGGCAAAACGATCCACCACTTCTAACGCCACTGCATCGCCGTATTTGGCGGCGTCAAAAACATCCTTTGCCGTCAGAACATCCACCCGGGCAAGCACCGTATCTTTTTGTGTATCCTCCACTGCCTTCCGTGCCAGACGCGCAATGCCTGTCGCAGAAGCATATTGTTCCAGACATCCCTGTTTTCCACAGTTACAGGAAGCGGTCTCATGGATATTGATCAGCATATGGCCCAGCTCCCCACCGTATCCATGGGCGCCGGAAACGATTTTTCCTCCGACGATGACGCCGCCGCCAACGCCGGTTCCCAGCGTAACCATGACCAGATTCTGGTATCCTTTTCCACCGCCCTGCCACATTTCTCCCAGAGCAGCCACATTGGCATCATTGCCTACGGCAGCCGGAATACCCAGCGCCTCTTCCATTTCTTTTTTTACCTGTTTTTCTCCCCAGCCGAGATTTACACAGACATCCACGGAACCATCTTCCCTCACCGGTCCCGGCACTCCGATCCCGATACCGGCAAAATCTGAAAGACTTTCTCCGGCTTCCTGTATCGTCTTACGGCAGCTTTCCGCCACGTCACCGAGAATATCGTATTCTTCTCCGGTTCTGGTCGGAATCTCCCATTTTCTGCACAGCTTTCCCTCTGTCGTAAACCAGCCAAGTTTTACTGTTGTTCCGCCTATATCTGCACCTAATACGTATTTTTTCATGATTCATCCTCCGCTTTTTTCAGGCTTCCTGTTACGCGATTATATAACTCCTGCGCCGCATTATATCCCATCTGTTTTGCCCGGTAATTGATGGCCGCAGACTCCACGATCACCGCCAGGTTCCGGCCCGGACGGATCGGAATGGAATAGCAAACGACCTTGCTGCCCAGAAATTCAATATATTCTTCATCCAGTCCCAGACGATCGTAATTGGCTTCTTTATTCCAGTCTTCCAGACGGATAACCATATTGATGGTCTGATTAAGCATCACGCTCTCCACGCCAAAAAGACTCTTGACATCCACAATACCGATTCCTCTTAACTCAATAAAATGTCTGGTGATGTCCGGCGACGTTCCCACAAGGGTATCGTTGCTTACCCGACGGATCTCCACCACATCATCGGAGACCAGACGGTGCCCGCGGCGAATCAGCTCCAGCGCGGCCTCGCTCTTACCGATTCCACTCTCTCCCATGATCAGCACACCTTCTCCGTAGACGTCCACCAGAACGCCATGGATGGAGATTCGCGGCGCCAGTTGTTCACTGAGCCAACGCACAGCTCCGGCGATAAATTCTGACGTCGGCATGGCCGTCACCAGAATCGGCACACCCTTTTTCTCCGCCATATCCAGCATACAGTCGCTAGGTTCCAGTCCCCGGCAGAATACGATACAAGGTATCTTGCTGTCGAAAATCTTTTCATAGATCGGTATCATGTGTTTATCATCAAACTGCTGGAGATACGCATTCTCCACATTTCCTATGATCTGAATACGTTCCGAATCAAAATGCTCAAAAAAGCCTGCAAGCTGCAAAGCGATCCGGTTTACGCCGGACTGATTGATGTCTATGCTGTCTGTATCAATATCCGGCAGGAGATTCTTTAATTCCATTTTTTCGATAATCTGTGTTAATGTCACCTTATACATACCGTACTCCTTTTCTTATTTTTACCCTTAGTTTATCATATCTGTCCATTTTGTACAGCATCCTTTTTCTCTCCCGGAATATCCTGATGAAAAAAGCTGTGGATTTCTTCCGCTACCTTTTCGCTGATTTCCGGAACGGCACATAACTCCTCCACCGTCGCCTGCCGGATCCGGTCAATGTCCTTAAAATGTTTCATCAGCGCTTTCCGCCGGGCCGGACCAACGCCTTTAATCTCATCCAGCACCGACCGAACCTGTCCTTTCCGCCTCAGATTCTTATGATATTCGATGGCGAATCTATGCGCCTCGTCCTGCAGCCGGGTAATCATACGGAAGGCTTCGGAATTTTTGGGAAATGCAATAATCTCATTGCGATAATATAATCCCCTGGTTCGATGAAAATCATCCTTCACCATGCCACAAACCGGAATATCCAGATGAAGCTTTTCCAGAACGCGGACAGCCACGTTTACCTGTCCCTTTCCGCCATCCATCATCAGAATATCCGGAAACCGGGTAAAACTGCCCAGCTTTTCGTCCAGGCCCTTTTCCTGCCGTTCCTGTTTTTCCCGTATCCCATGGGAAAACCGCCTTTCCAGCGCCTCTTCCATACAACGGTAATCATCCGGACCGGCCACTGTTCGAATCTTAAATTTACGATAATCGCTGCGCCTTGCCTTGCCTTTTTCAAAGACGACCATGGACGCCACATTTTCATAGCCATTGGTATTGGAAATATCAAAAGCCTCCATCCGGTTCAGTCCCCGTATGCCCAAAAGCTGCTCCAGCTCGCGAACCGCTCCTGCCGTTCGCTTTTCTTCTCTCTTTAATTTTTCACTGTCTTTCACCAGTACATTCCGGGCATTTTCCCGGGCAAGTTCCATCATCTTGTGCTTACTTCCCCTCTTCGGCGTAAGAAAAATAACTTTTGCCCCTCGTTTATCCCCCAGCCATTTTTCCAGAATTTCCTGATCCGGAATCTCCTCCTGCACCAGAATCTCTCTGGGAATGAACGGGGTTCCCATATAGAACTGCTTGATAAAATCCATGAGGATTTCCGATGACTGGCTGTCTCCGATTCCCCCCATGTGAAAATGATCCCGCCCCAGCAATTTGCCATTGCGGATAAAAAAAATGGATACCACCGCCTCATCGCCTTCCTTTGCCATGGCGATAATGTCCCGGTCTTCTCCCCCTGTATCGTTGATTTTTTGTTTTTCTCCGATACGCTTTACGCTGTTCATCAGATCTCTGTACTCCGCCGCGTCCTCAAACTCCAGATTTTCTGCGGCCGCCTGCATTTTTTCCTCCAGATCCCGGAGAATTTTTTTATCATCTCCATTTAAAAACCGGAGGGCCTGATCCACATTTTTTCGATACTCTTCTTTGGAAATCAGCCCCTGACAGGGCGCCTGACATTGCCCGATCTGGTGGTACAGGCAGGCTCTTTCCTTCCCAATATCTCTGGGCAGCACCCGGCTGCAGTTTCGGATTTTATAGACTTTATGCATCAGTTCAATGGTCTCCTTCACTGCGCCCGCACTGGTATAAGGGCCAAAATATCTGGACTTGTCTCTTTTTACATTCCTGCAAAACAAAATCCTTGGATATTCCTCCTGCACCGTAACCCGGATATACGGATAACTCTTATCGTCCTTCAGCATAGTGTTATAATGCGGCCGATGCTCCTTGATCAGATTACATTCCAGCACCAGCGCTTCCAGCTCCGAATCCGTAATAATATATTCAAAATAAGCGATATGAGAAACCATATGTTGAATCTTCACACTCCGGTTATACCCGGTCTGAAAATATTGCCGGACGCGGTTTTTCAGCACCCTGGCCTTTCCCACGTAAATAATCTCGTCCTGTGCATTATGCATCAGATACACGCCGGGTCTGGCGGGAAGTTTTTTCAACTCTTCCTGAATATCAAACATCCGTATCTCCCTTCTCTTTTTCTTCTTACCCTTCTTCTTACTTTTCTTCTGCGGAAAATCCACTTCTCTCCTGTCGGTCTCCCCTCCGGTCGGTCGTCGGGTTTTATCCGCTCTCTCTGGGAAAGAGTATAACATAAAATGAGCCGCTGCAAAAATGTTTTTCCGGTTATTTTTCCGGCAACAAAATCACAACGGCTCCGTATTTTCCTGAAGAGCAGGATTATTTTATTCTTCTGTTTCCGGTGCGTCTGCTTCTTTCGTCACCGGTTTTTCTTCTGCAGCGTTCTCTTCCACTGCATTTTCTGCCACAACTTTTTCCTCTGCAGCGTTTTCTTCCGCTGTATTTTTCTGATGGCGATTAAAGATTTCCATAAATTCTTTACCGGAAATCGTTTCCTTCTCCAGAAGGAAGGCGGCGATCTCGTCCATGGCTTCCCGGTTTTCCCGGATGATGGATACCGCTTTATCGTAAGCATCCTTCAGAATATTTTTTACTTCCTCATCCACCATGGCTCCGGTAGCGTCAGAACAGTTCATCACTGCCCGTCCGTCCAGATAACGGTTTTCTATGGATTCCAGCCCCATCAGACCAAAGGTCTCTGACATTCCATACTGGGTAACCATGGCTCTGGCAATCGCCGTTGCCCGCTCAATATCATTGGAGGCTCCGGTAGTTACCGACTGGAAGACCACTTCTTCGGCAGCCCGGCCGCCGAACAGACCCACCAGTTCGCTGAGCATCTGTTCTTTACTCATCAGATACCGTTCTTCTTCCGGCATCTGCATGGTATAGCCCAGAGCGCCCATGGTTCTTGGGACAATGGTGATTTTCTGCACCGGTTCGGAATGTTTCTGTACGGCGATGGTCACCGCATGACCCACTTCGTGGTAAGCCACGATCCGCTTTTCTTCCTCACCCAGAATCCGGTCTTTTTTCTCTTTACCGGCAATCACCACTTCCACGGCTTCCATAAGATCTTTCTGACTGACAAATTTTCTGCCAGCCTTCACTGCTCCTAAAGCGGCTTCATTGACCATGTTGGCCAGATCAGAACCAACGGCTCCCGATGTCGCCAGAGCAAGTTCTTCAAAGTCCACCGAATCGTCCATCAGGACATTTTTGGCATGGACTTTCAACGTTTCCACACGCCCCTTTAAATCCGGGCGCTCTACAATAACTCTGCGGTCAAAACGTCCCGGTCTGAGTAAAGCTTTATCCAGAACCTCCGGACGGTTGGTGGCCGCCAGAATGATCAGTCCCTTGGAAGAGTCAAAGCCATCCATTTCCGCCAGAAGCGCATTCAGGGTCTGTTCTCTTTCATCATTTCCTCCGCCATAGCGGCTGTCACGGCTCTTACCAATGGCATCTACCTCATCGATAAAGATGATGCACGGCGCCATGGACTGGGCCTGTTTGAACAGGTCACGCACTCTGGATGCGCCGACGCCGACAAACATTTCCACAAAATCTGAACCGCTTAAAGAAAAGAACGGCACGTTGGCTTCCCCGGCCACAGCCTTGGCCAACAGGGTCTTTCCTGTTCCCGGAGGGCCTACCAGCAAGGCGCCTTTTGGCAGTTTGGCGCCGATCTTGGTATATTTCCCCGGATTATGAAGAAAGTCTACCATCTCCGTCAGGGTTTCCTTCGCCTCATCCTGTCCGGCCACATCCGCAAAGGTCACTCCGGTTTTTTTCTCCACATAGACCTTGGCATTGCTCTTGCCGACGCCCATGACGCCGCCGCCTTTGCCGACGCCCCTCATCAAAAAGAACATCAGACCATAAATGAGGGCAAATGGCAGCACCCAACTGATCAGGAACTGGGTAAACACCGAAGAGGTGGACGTTCCTTCCCTTCCAAACTCCACGTTGGATTTGAGCAGACGTTCAACCAGCTGTTCATCATCCATCTGGGTTGTATAGTATACGGTCTTCATCAGCGGATTTTTCTGGGTTTTCGGCTCGATCAGCAGACGATCTTCGGAAAGTGTGACTTTTTCTACTTTTCCCTGTTCCAGCATCTGTACGAATTTACTGTAACTGATTTCTTCCTGCTGTCCATCCCGATAACGGTTCATTACGTTGGTAAATAACATGGTCAGTCCCAGGCAAATCACCAACATCACGACCCATGATCGAAGATTTTTTTTCTTATTGGGATTATTATTCTGGTTATTGTTATTATTCATTGAATTTATTCAGCCTCCAAAACTCTGACTGCTTCTTTCATATAATCTCTTTCAACAAACTCGATCTTACCTGCATCGCAAGCTGCAGCCAGCTCTGCATCCATTGGGATTCTGGCCAGTACAGGAAGATCATACTGTGCGGCGATTTCATCAATATGGCTTTCTCCGAATACATAGATCTTCTTGCCACAGTCAGGACATTCTACATAACTCATATTTTCTACAAGACCCAGTATAGGAATCTGCATCATTCTTGCCATATTCACCGCTTTTTCCACAATCATGCCTACCAGTTCCTGTGGGGACGCCACGATGACAATGCCATCCAGTGGAATGGACTGGAAGATCGTCAACGGCACATCGCCGGTTCCCGGAGGCATATCGATAAACATATAATCGATATTCTGCCAGAGGGTCTCTCCCCAGAACTGTTTGATGACTCCGCCTAAAACCGGTCCTCTCCAGATAACCGGATCCGTTTCATTGGCCAGCATCAGATTCACGGATACCATGTCGATGCCCATGGCCGTTGTTCCCGGCAGAATCAATCCCTCTGCGCTTCCCACCAGACTCTGATGCACGCCAAACGCTTTCGGGATGGACGGACCGGTAATATCTCCATCAAGAATGGCTGTTTTATAGCCCTCTCTCATGGTCGCGCAGGCCAGCAGGGATGTCACCATGGATTTCCCTACGCCACCTTTTCCGGATACGACGCCGATTACTTTTTTTACTGCGCTTCCTTCACTTAATTTTACGTGAAAATCCTCCGGGCTGTTCTGTCTTTCTGCACAAACTTCTCCGCAGGAACTGCAATCATGTGTACATTCACTCATCTCTTGTTACCTCTCTTTCTTATACACGTCTTTTTCCCGTCTGAACGACTTATGTTTTACCGGCGATTTACGCCTCTAACTGACTAAGGATTTCTTTCATATTTCCGGTGATGTTTCCTTCAAACACGGCTGAACCGCAGACGAAAATATCAGCGCCACACCGGGCAATGCGCTGAATATTGGACGCTTTCACCCCACCGTCTACCTGTATCGTCACATCCAGATTTCTCTCTTCGATCATCTTGCGCAGATGCCGAATCTTCTCGTCACAATAAGCAATATACTTCTGTCCGCCAAAACCAGGATTCACCGTCATCAGCAGAACCATATCCAACTGATCCAGAACATAGTCCAGAGTACAAAGCGGTGTGGCAGGATTCAGCGCCACTGCAGCTTTTGCGCCGCTGTTTTTAATCTGCTGAATTACCCGATCCAGATGCGTACAGGCCTCTGCGTGCACCGTAATGATGTCTGCCCCGGCCTGTGCGTATTCTTCCACGTACCGTCCCGGTTCTTCCACCATCATATGCACGTCAAACACGATGTCTGTCAGCGGACGGAGCGCTTTGATTACCGGTAATCCGAAGGAAATCTGCGGAACAAACATCCCATCCATAACATCAATATGAAGATATTGTGCCCCGGCTTCGATCGCCGTAGTCACGTCTCTTCCCAGATGAGCAAAATCTGCGGATAAAATGGATGGCGCAATAATTTTTCCTCTTTTTTCCATCATAAAATAACCCCTCTCTTTCCTCAATCCCCCATTTTTTCTACGGGGGCGCCTGCTTTATCATAACATAAATCATCGATACTTCAAGTCAAAAATCATAAAAACATAAAATGTTCACTATTGAACTATCTTTTTGTTTTTGCCAGAATGTGCTATACTGAAAAAAAATCTGAAAAGGAGAAAATTATGCGTTTTTTTGCACCATCGGATGTATATCTGGAAAAAAACAGTGTACAAAATCACAAAGACCAATTACTGTCCCTGGGTACCCGGGCATTCATCGTCACCGGACGCCACTCTTCCGCCGCCAACGGCTCTCTTGCCGACGTGGTTTCCCTTCTGGAAGACGCCTCGGTTTCCTATCATATTTTTAATGAAGTGGAAGAAAATCCTTCTGTGGAAACTGTGGCAAAGGCGGCTGAAATTGGAAAGGCATTCGGGGCAGATTTTGTCATCGGCATCGGCGGCGGTTCTCCGCTGGACGCAGCCAAAGCCATCGCCCTGCTGATTGCCAATCCGGAAGAAACCTCCGCCTGCCTTTACGAGGCAAAAGCTCTGGAAGCTCTCCCGGTCGCTGCCATTCCAACCACCTGCGGAACCGGTTCAGAAGTTACCCCAAACGCCGTTCTCACGCAGCACGACAAACAGACAAAAAAAAGCATCAGCTATAAGATTTATCCCAAACTGGCGCTGGTTGACGGCCGCTATCTTGCCGCTGCCAGTCACAGCCTGTTAGTCAATACCTCCATTGACGCTCTGGCTCACTGCATCGAAAGTCATCTTCATTCCAAAGCAAACCTGTACAATCACATGTTTTCTTCCTATGGTTTGCAGTTATGGGGAGAAATCCTTCCCCTTTTAAGCCAGAGTCAGGAAACGCCGGAGGAAAGCATTCTGGAAAAAATGATGCTGGCATCCACTGTGGCCGGTATGGCCATCGCCCAGACCGGAACCTCGCTTCCTCATGCGCTGAGTTATGAAATCACCTATCATTATGGCATTCCTCACGGAAAAGCCTGCGGCATTTTTCTGGCTGCCTACATGAAAGAATATGCCAGACATCAACCAGATGACGTCCGTCAGATTCTGTCTCTTCTGGGTTTTGCTTCTCTTGAGGCCTTCCGTGATTTTCTGCAGAATCTGCTGGGTCCTGTGTCCATTACCCAGGCTGATCTGGATACGTACTGTGCACATATGATGGAAAACGCTTCCAAGCTTTCCACCTATCCTTTTGTTCTTGAAGAAGAGCATATCCGGGAAATCATGACGGACTCTTTGCAGCTTCGTGCGTAAAAGTCCGGTCTCCCCGCTCGTTTATCCTTTTAAGGAAAATGCATGTATGTACGGAGTGAATCGGTTTCCTCCGGCATACATGCATTTTCTGTTTCTTTTTATTGCTTCCTGTTATTTCATCCTTTTTGCCGTCAGCTTCTTGCCAGGCCGTCCACACTGAGGACAACGCCGGTGATGTAAGAGGCCTCATCTGAAGCCAGGAAAGCAAAAGCATTGGCAATGTCTTCCGGCTGTCCCATACGACGAAGCGGAATCTGCGCGATCATCGGTTCGATGACCTCCTTCGGTACCGCCTTCATCATATCAGTCTCTGTGATTCCCGGCGCCACGGCGTTTACTCTGATTCCTTTTGGCCCCAGCTCTCTGGCCAGAGAAAGCGTCATTCCATTTACGGCAAATTTGGAAGCCGGATAAGCAAATCCGCTGGCCTGTCCATAAATACTTACCATGGAAGAAGTATTCAGAATCACGCCCTCTCCCTGTTTCTCCATGTATTCTATGGCGGCATGGGCTGCGTTAAAGACTCCTTTTACATTCAGATTCATCACCTTGTCAAAAGTATCCTCTGTATACTTCATAAATGGTGTGCTTTCTGAAATTCCTGCATTGTTGACCAGAATATCTATCTTTCCATATTTTTCTGCCACTGCGCCGAAGGCTTCCCTTACGGATTCCATGCTGGATAATTGTGGACTGATTCCTTCTGCCACCGCATCCGGATACTTTTCTTTCAGCTTATCCACCGCCTTTTGTGCATTGGCCTGCGTACTGGCGGTAATGACTACCACAGCGCCTTCCTGTAAAAATTTACTGGCGGTAGCAAAACCAATACCGCGGCTTCCTCCTGTGATTATGGCAACTTTTCCTTTTAATTTCATTCTTCTGTACCCCCTGTTTTTATTTTGTTTTTGTTTACTATACCCTATGACGCCCCTGACTTCCGTGATAAAATCACCCTTCTCCCGTTTTCTTCTGCGGCGCATCAGCGATACCTTCCACGCACGCATGTGCATCCTCCGGAAGGTTTTATTTGCCGGAAAACGGCGTAGCTCCCCGGCAAATAAAAAGGCAACTGAACAGAAAATGTTTCTTTTTTCTCCATTTTCTTTACAGTTGCCTTGTTTTTTTATAAACAGGCATCTGCCTGCACGCTAAATCAACAGAGTTCCCTTATCTGCCCAGTACCTGAGCGATCTGGAATTCATATTCATCTACGTCTTTTGCCATGCCCAGCGCATCTTCAATATCATAATCGATGTACTGACCATTTCTATATCCCACTACGCGGTTCGTTGCTCCGGCGCACAGTAAATCTACGGCCAAAGCGCCCATGTAGGAAGCGTATACACGGTCTTTTGCTGTTGGATTTCCACCTCTTTGCATATAACCAAGAATACTTGCTCTTGTTTCCACGCCGGTTCCTTCCTCGATTCGTTTTGCCATACCGTAGGAATGACCGATACCTTCTGCATTGATGATCAGATGATGTTTTTTACCCAGCGCTTTTTTCTCCAGAATGCTGTCAATGAGTTTGATCTCCAGTTTTGGTCTGTTTCCATCGAAACGTTCCGGAATGATGATGTCTTCTGCTCCGGATGCGATACCACACCATAAAGCAATGTATCCCGCATTTCTTCCCATAACCTCGATGATGGAACATCTCTCATGGGATGTGGATGAGTCCCTGATCTTATCAATGGCCCGCATAGCGGTATTTACCGCAGTATCAAAACCAATGGTATATTCGGTGCAGGCAATATCCAGGTCGATGGTTCCCGGTAACGCTACGGTATTGATTCCATGGGCTGCCAGCTTCTGCGCCCCACGGAAAGAACCGTCTCCACCGATGACGATCAGACCGTCGATGCCATTTTCACGGCAAATCTCTGCCCCTCTTGCCTGTGCTTCCGCTTCTTTGAATTCTTCACATCTTGCGGTAAACAGAGCAGTTCCTCCTCTGGAAATGATGTCGCAGGTAAAGCTTTTATCCATATCAAAAATCTCCTGATTCAGAAGACCGCTGTATCCGCGCATAATTCCTTTTACATTCACTCCTCTTGCCCAGGCGGTTCTTGCCACGGCTCTGATGGCCGCATTCATTCCCGGTGCATCTCCACCACTTGTCAAAATACCAATCGTATTGACCGCGCTCATTTTGTTCATAGATTACCTCCATAAGTATATTCCCTAAATTAAATATGCATGAAACCCTCATGTTTGCCAGAACAATCGGCTTTCACCAGTCATCTTATCTCTTTTTTTGAATTTTTTCAATACTCTTCTCCATAAGCTTTACATTTTTTATACCAAAAATTTCTTTTAATTGCTCCAAAACCCCGGAATCCGACGAAATATTCTGGTAGGACGGCAGACGTTTCACGGCTTTTTCCTGCCGGGAATAAATGACGAGCTCCCGATTTCCCGGTGCATTCCGGATTACTTCATAAAGCATATTCTGTTTTTGCTGAAAATATCCGATATTTTCGACCTGAATCCAGATTTCCGCCGGAAGATCGTCCATGGCCAGCACCATTTCCGCCACCATTTTTCCATTTTCCTCGGATACGGAGGCTCTTCCTTTTACATAAAGACCCCGATCCATCACCAGCAGCTCTCTGTATTTCTGATAATCCCGCGGGAATAAAATGACTTCCACCGTACCATAGAGATCTTCCAGCGTTACAAAGGCCATATTCTGGTTGGTTTTGGTCAGTTTGACGGTCACATCGGAAACCAGACCGCCGATGATATACGTCCGTCCGTCTTTCACCACAGCCATGCCGCTTTCTTCATCCGGCTCAAAATCTGTACTCTTCGCCGTGATCTGTTTTTCCATGGAGTCCATATACGCCTGCAGCGGATGTCCGCTGACGTAGATGCCCAGCACTTCTTTTTCAAAGGCCAGTTTCTGATCCATCTCATATTCCCCCACATCCGGGTATTGTATTTCGTATTCCTTTTTTTCTTCTTCGGAAAAGAAATCAAATAAAGACATCTGGCCGGTGATGTTCTCTTTTTTCTCCCGGTTCACCTCATCGAGCACATAGCTGTAAACCATCATCAGTTGTCTTCTTGTGGCGCCAAGACTGTCCAGCGCCCCGGCTTTGATCAGGTTTTCAATGCTTCGCTTGTTGACTTCTTTGGACGTCAGCCTTTCCATAAAGTCTTTCAGGTTTTTAAATTTTCCTCCACGGCTTCTCTCTGTGACCATGGCGTCAATGACATTTTTTCCCAGACTTTTGATGGCGCTTAATCCGTAACGGATCGCCTTATCGGCAACGGAGAATCCGGCCTCACCTTCGTTAATGTCCGGCGGCAGGATGGTTATCCCCATGCTCCGGCAGGTGTTGATATACTCGGTGATTTTTTTTGGATTCGTCATCACGGAAGTCAGCAGGGCAGCCATAAATTCCAGCGGGTAATAGCACCGCAGCCATGCGGTCTGGTAGGCCACCACCGCATATGCCGCCGCATGGGATTTATTAAATGCGTATTTGGCAAAATCAATCATCTCATCAAAGACATGGTTGGCTACCTCTTCCGGGATTCCCCTGCGGATACAACCTTCCACCCCTTCTTCTTCATTTCCATAGACGAAGTTTTTCCGTTCTCTGGCCATCACATCGCCCTTCTTTTTGGACATGGCACGACGGACGAGATCGCTCCGCCCCAGCGTGTAGCCGGCCAGTTTCATTACGATCTGCATAACCTGTTCCTGGTACACGATACAGCCGTAGGTTGGCGCCAGAATCTCTTCCAGTTCCGGACAGCTGTAACGAACGGAATCCTTATTCTGTTTTCCTTTAATATATTTTGGAATGAAATCCATCGGCCCCGGGCGATAAAGGGAAATCCCGGCGATGATGTCTTCCAGATTTTCCGGCCGCAGTTCCCGCATGAAGGACTTCATTCCGGCGCTTTCCAACTGGAAGACCCCCTCGGTTTTGGCCTGTCCGATCATCTCATAAACTTTCGGATCATGATAATCGATCTGATGAAGATCGATGGCTTTCCCCAGACGATTCTGGGCCATACGGACGGCGTCCTGAATCACCGTCAGCGTTCGCAGTCCTAAGAAATAGTGATAGGTAACGAACACCGTCAGCATTATCTGTTACGGGTCGTTTTCC
>ENA-ORTP01002657-ORTP01002657.1-human-gut-metagenome-genome-assembly--contig:-NODE-2657-length-14331-cov-2.617890_pt1 | contig 14331 bp, 12 predicted proteins | sample MGYA00241913_ERZ509190 | MGnify/ENA primary metagenome ERZ509190 (study PRJEB26280, sample SAMEA2338839) | human gut metagenome | biome: human gut; feature: human-associated habitat; material: faeces...
ATCCGAGGAAAGGAACAATAGTTCTTCTTGATAAAGCAAAACCATATCCATATAAACCGCAACTGGGTTTTGTCAGCAGTGCGTTGGAGAACCGAATGAGGAACATAAAAAACAGAGAATCTAAAGGAGGCGGATGTTGTAAAACTCCGGAAGGAAATTATCTTTTAGGGCCTTCTGCAAAAGAAGTATGGAATAAGGAAGATACGTCTTGCGATGCCGAAGGAATTGCCTATGCCTTAAGCTGTTGTCAGCATGAAGGTGTGGGAGAAAAAGATATTATCCGTTCTTTTGCCGGGGTACGTGCAGCAGATTTTAAAGAAGATTTTATTATTGAAAAGTCAGAGGTTACCGCAGGATTTATTCATGCGGCAGGTATCCAGTCTCCGGGACTCAGTGCTGCGCCGGCTGTCGCCAGAATGGTAGAAGATATTCTTTTAAAGGAAATGGACGAAGAAGGATTCATCTATAAAAGAAAAGAATCCTATCAACCTTGCAGAAAAAAGCGCAGGGTATTTCGAAAATTAACTTTAGAAGAACAACAGCAGTTGATTAAAGAGAATCCTGATTATGGCCAAATTGTCTGTCGATGTGAGTTTATCACCAAAGGAGAAATTCTGGATGCCATAGACAGTCCGATCATTCCAACGTCTGTTGATGCGATCAAAAGGCGAACAAGAGCAGGTATGGGAAGATGTCAGGGGGGATTTTGTCTTCCCGCCGTGCTGGATATTTTGGCAACAGCGCAAAAAAAAGACTGGACAGAGATTAATTTTACAGGGAAGAACACAAATGTTTTACAAAAAATAAAAAATCAGGGGTAAGGGTATGGCAGATGAATATGTAATTGGCATTGATAGTGGAACGCAGAGTACACGGGCAATTCTGTTTGATTTAAAAGGCAGAAAAATAGCCAGTGCTTCCGCGGCGCATCCGGCATTAATGACAGATGAAAGAGGACTGATTGTTCATGATTATCCAGATGTTTATCAGGGGTTATGTTCGGCATGTCAGACATTAATGGAAAAAGTAAAGAAAAATCCGCTCACGGCAAAAGGAAGGATCAAAGCCATTGGCATTGCGGCACAAAGAGCCACCGTATTTTTTCTGGATGGAAAAGGAAAACAACTTTGTCGACCAATTAGCTGGATGGATCGAAGTTGGCAGGATAACGAAAAATACAGTGAAAAATGGAAAGAAAAATTAGATGCCTGGCAATATTTTCTCGTGAATTATTCCAGAATGAACTGGATGCAGCGGGAAAATCCCCATGTTTTTGAAAAAGTTGAGAAATACTTCACTACGGCAGGATATTTAAATTTTAAACTTACCGGAGAATATGCGGATACTTTAGGAAACAATCTTGGTATGCCTGTGGACAGAGAAGGATGGCGTTTATATCACAATGCAGCTGTTTATGAAGGTATGGCTATTGAAAGCAACCAATTACCACATTTTTGGTGTCCCGGAGAGATAATCGGCGCTATTACTGCCAAAGCGGCCAAAGAAACAGGGCTTCCTGTCGGTTGTCCTGTGGCTGCCGGAGCGGGAGATAAGCAATGTGAAATTCTGGGAAGCGGAACGTTAAATCGGGGACAGGCGTACATCACCATGGGAACAATGACCGGTCTTAACATCGTGGATGATCGCTATATAGAAGATGAATATAAAGTAACAAAACACCGTACGTATACAGCCGCTGTTCCTGGGTACTGGAATGCGGAAGCCGTTTCCCCACGAGGTTTTTGGCTGGTTTCCTGGTTCCGAGATAATTTTGCAAAAAATTTAAATACAGAGCAGGAGCAAAAAACCATTGAACAAATTTTAGATGAAGAAGCAACACATATTGCCCCAGGTGCAGAGGGATTGATTACCATTCCTGATTGGAAGAGTACATGGGATAAGCCTTATGCCAAAGGCGCATTTATGGGATTTGATATGCGGCATGGGCGGGCACATATGTTTCGTTCTTTGATTGAAGGAATTATTATGCAATTAAAAATTGGTACAGAGGAAATGTGCCATGCCACAGGCCGGGAAATCAAAGAACTGCGCGTAGGGGGTGGCGGAAGTAAAAGTCACGTGGCCGTTCAGGCAATCGCAGATATTTTTGACTGTCCGGTAAAGAAGTCGGAAGAGCCAGAAACCTGTTCTCTCGGTGCAGCAATCTGCGCTGCTGTAGGCGCCGGATGCTTTTCTGATTTTCATTCTGCAGCCAAAGCTATGGGGCAAAATCATCAAGAATTTCTTCCATACAAAAACAATCACCAGATTTATCAAAATTTAATGGAAGAAATCATTATTCCATATTATAGCACCAATGAACAAATGCTAAAAAAATTACAAGCAATTATTTCTTAATACTACAAAAAACAGGAGGAAACGATTATGCAGAAAGAAATAGTCATCAGAGAATTGAAGGATATTGTCGGAGAAGACAAGGTGATTACTGACGAAGAAAGTATTGCCCTGGCATCCCGGGATTATATCGGTTTTCGAAGGTATCATCGTTCAGATGGGAAAAACTGGGCGCCTCAAGCCATATGTGTGGTTAAGCCAGCTAATACGGAAGAAGTATCCAAGGTTCTTTCTTTTCTTAATAAAAATCATATCGATGTTGTGCCAAGAACCGGTGGTTCCAGTGTAACGATGAGTATCGAACCGGCGGAAGGAGGGGTAATCCTTGACGGCTGTGATATGTGTCAAATACTAAATGTTGATGAGAAAAATCGTATTGTTACTGCTCAATGTGGAACGCCGTTAGAATATCTGGAAGAACAGTTAAATAAACAGGGATATACTACCGGTCATTATCCGCAGTCTCTTCCGCTGGCTAGTCTGGGTGGGCTGACGGCAACCAGAAGTATCGGACAGTTTTCTACTTTATATGGAGGTGTAGAGGATTGTATTATTGGCCTTGAAGCGGTTCTTGCCGACGGAAGTATTGTACGGATTAAAAATGTGCCAAGGCGTTCAACAGGACCCGATTTACGGCATATTTTTATTGGTTCTGAAGGAACAATGGGTTTTATTACGGAAATTTCCATGAAACTGTATGAATATCATCCGGAGAATCGATGGATGCATGCCTATGGCGTCATTGGTATGCAAAAAGGATTGGATTTTATCCGGGAAATTATGGTAAGCGGATATAAACCTGCAGTGGTTCGTCTCCATGATCAATATGAGGTACAGGAATTAATGGGCGCACCGGCTCCCGAGGGGTATGCCATGCTTTTATTTATTGCGGAAGGACCAAAAGCCATTGCCGATGCCACAGGAGGAGCAATCCAGTCTTTGGCGGAAAAATATAATTTCCTTGATCTGGGTACAGAGCCTGTAGAAGTATGGTTAAAGACAAGAAACGACAGTTGTGCAAACATTGACAAAAATACGAGGTATTTAAAGGGAATTGTTTCTGATACGACAGAAATATCCGGAAATTGGGATGTAATTGGCAAAATTTATGAAGGAATTATTTCCCGTATCAATGAGGAAATTGAAAATATTACTTTTGTGGGGGCACATTCTTCCCATAGTTACTTAAATGGAACAAATATTTACTGTCGTTTTATTTTCCAGGCAGATAAGGGGGTAGATTATGTACAGGAAGACTATATGAAAATTGTAACGATCATCATGGAAGAAACATTAAAATATGGGGGAAGTATCGCACACCATCATGGATCAGGAAAATACCGTACAAAATGGATGCCACAAGAGCATGGTTCATCCTATGAATTAATGTATCGATTGAAAGATGCAATGGACCCAAACGGTATTCTAAATAAAGGGGACTTATTAGTGGTGAAGTAGGTGCAATATAAGGTTTTCTTCCAATGAGCAAGTTGTCATTTTTACTTAACACAAAAGGAGAAGGAATATGAGTAAGTATATTATGGTAATTGATGAGGGGACAACAGGAACAAGAGGTATTTTATTTGATGAAGCGTTTAAAATTGTATCTCAGGATTATCAGGAGCTGACACAATATACCCCGGATAATGAACGTGTGGAACATGATGCTTCAGAAATATACTCAAAATCCGTAGAAGTATGTAAGGGAGCCATGGAAAAAATTGGAGCAACTGCAGAAGACATCCGATGCATTGGAATAGCCACACAAAGAAATACTTGTGTAATCTGGGACAAGAATACCGGTGAGCCTTTGTATCATGCCATTGTGTGGCAGGATACCCGGACAGGAGAAGTTGCAGAGAAGTTAAAAGAAAATGGCGGAGAAGAAAAAATTCTGCATGAAACGGGAAAAGTCATTGCACCACATAATAATGCGTTGATTTTACAATGGTGTATGGAAAATGTACCGAAAATTAAAGAAGCAGTTGAAGCAGGAACTGCTTTATATGGCACGATGGATACCTGGCTGATCTGGAAAATGACAAAAGGAAAAACCCATGCGGTAGCCTGTTCTAATGCCTCCAGCAGCGGATGCGTAGATGTGCAAAAAGGAGTATGGCACGAAGAATTTATGCAAAGTCTCGGTGTCCCTTTAGAATTATTCCCGACAATCGTATCGGAAGCAACAGATTTTGGAAACACAGAAGTATTTGGGGGAAGCATTCCGATTACTGGAGCAATCGCCGATCAGCAGTCCGCTCTATTTGCGCAGGGATATCTGGAAGCTGGAACAATGAAGTGTACTAACGGGACAGGAAGCTTTATGGATATTACCATAGGAAATACATGCAAAATTGCCACTGGTGGTGTGGATAACTTAATTGCCTGGAAACTTAATGATACTTTAACTTACATGGTAGAAGGTTTTGTCTCTGTAACCGGTTCGGCTGTACAATGGTTGAGGGACGGATTAAAAATCATTCATTCTTCCAGTGAAATAGAGGAGTTGGCTGCATCAGTTCCAGATACCAATGGAGTATATTTTGTTCCAGCGCTGGTTGGTCTCACTTCTCCTCATAATGATCCATCGGCGCGGGGAACTATCATCGGTATTACCAGAGGAACCACCGAAGCACATATTGCCCGGGCAACGTTAGAATGTATTGCTTTTGGCATCAAAGACATTCTTGATGTGGTGGAAAAAGAATGTGGCGTAAAAATAGATCGCATTAATGTAGATGGAGGTGCGTCACAAAATAATCTTCTGCTCCAAATGCTGGCGGATTATTGTAATGCAGATGTAGCCAGACCGGATACTTTAGAAGCAACTGCTCTTGGCGCAGCACTGATGGCCGCCTTGCGCATAGGACAAATCAGCCTGGAGGAAGTAAAACATGTTTTGAAACCGGATGAGGTGTTCCATCCACAAATGGATGCCGCATTACGGGAAGAAAGATATAGCATCTGGAAAGAAGCAGTCGGCCGTTCACTGAAATGGATTAAATATGCCCAGTAGTGAAAATGACCCGCTTATATCCAATGAATCGTGGTGAGAAGAATGAAAATACTGAATTGTTGTTTGATGGAAGCGGAATATGATAGTATTCCCGATGACGTATGGGAAAGGGGGGAGGAATATCTTCGTTTTCTCCCCTATATCGGTTATGAAAAAAACAGCTATGATGAAATAGGTTTGGAACTGACCAGAAGAAATATTGAAGCTAATCCTGAACTTTCTGCGGATGTTCTTTTTATGACAAAGGAAAATATCCGAAAAGAATTTCAAAACTTAAAAGCACATGGATTTGCAGAAATCTTTCAATACATTCCTGAGGGAAAAGCAGATTTTATCAATGTTTTTAAATCACATATTAAAGAACAGGGAAGTGTACAGGCAGTCATTGTCGGGCAGGAAAGTTCTTCCCGGAGAGAGGGCACAACCGGAGCAAAGATAGCGGAACTGATGCGTTGCCCATGTATCGGCAATGTCGTTGATTATCGTATAGAAAATGACAGAAAAATCTGGATCAAAAGAAATACAGAAGAAGCGATAATTACAGCCACAGTAAAACCACCGGTCGTCCTGATGATTGGCGAGGCTCCAAACGTTCGCTTAAAAACACCAAGAAGAAGAGATAAACTGCCATTTCTTCAGCAATTCCCCTGGCAAAAACACTGGAAAGAAATCTTGCCGGAAGAAAGGCTTATTCTTGATTATCAACAAAATAAGAGAAAATGCCAATTCATTTCTGTTCATGAATGGGAACAACGGTTAAGCATTCAGGAAGGAGGGAAATCGGCATGTACATTGCGGCGATAATTCTAGGAGAAGACATGATATTGCATCATGAAAGCAGAGCGATGACCTCTTTTTTGACCACTACATTTACAGAAGAAGAACGTTTATCCATACAGATGGATTATTTCTTTTTCACACGGGATGAAAAGCTTCCGGGAAAAATCCATGCACTGGAAAATGCCAATTTTTATTATGGAATTCTACCGGAAAACGCTGATGAAGAAGGAATAGTAAAAGTCATAAGAGAGTATGACCAGCAAAATCGCTATGATTATCTCATTTTTGGCACTACGGTTTCAGCAAGAAACCTTGCTGTAAAATATGCAACGCAGGAAAAGAAACGTCTGGCAACTAACATAAAAGAGGGTGTGTTCACCGAACAAAAAAGATGGAAAAAAGATATTTTTCTGGGCAATGTCACGGAAGAAATTTTTGCCACGAACCATATGGTCATTACTCTTGCCAAAAACGTTCCCGCTGTTTATACAGGTTTCTGCCATCCAATATGGAAAAAAATAACCATGCAAACACAGTTTTGCAGCCATATAACTACATGTACAAGAGAAAAGAAAAGTACGGCAACCGGATGGGAACAGGCGGAAAAAATCATTGTCATTGGCAATGGTGTCGATAAGGGCGGTTATCCACTGATTGAACAATTTGCAAAACAGATTCACGCAGAAATCGCAGGAACCAGAAGAGCGGTGGAAAATGGACTGCTTCCCGTAGAACGGATGATTGGCATTTCCGGAAAATCTATCTCACCCAAACTTTGTATTGTCATTGGGGCATCAGGTCTGGCTGCCTTTGTGAAAGGAATTGAAAAAAGTGAGATGATCTTTTCCATCAATGCAGATAAAGATGCGCTGATCTTTAACTATTCTGATTACGGAATAGTTGCCCGTTATCAGGAAATTCTCAAAACAAAATAAATGTTGATTGCCTGTAACAAAACGCTGTCAGGAACAAGAATGCAGAGCTTATACGAAACGCTGTGTTTTTCCTGTCAGCGTTTTTTTGTGGACTACATAATGTAACCAAAAATATAAATTGCCGGTAAAACCGACTGAAAATGAAAATAAGATATACTTACTTTTTTATCTGGTATATGGCAGATTTTATCCGGAGTATGGTAAAATAGAAATAAAATATATGCAGTGTTGTAACAGGATGGCAAAAAGAATGTGGTTGGCGGTACCTTGTTCCGCTGGGGAATGAAGCTGCCGTTCAAATAGAAAAAACAACAGGAAGAGGGGATTTTGTGCCAGACAGAAGAATAAAAAATGCAAAGATTTTTAAAGATACAGAATACCAATATCGAACCAATGAAACCCTGAAAGCGGTGATCAGCAGATCGGTCCAATGTCAAACAATGATTCCTGCTTCCGCTGTTCTGGAAGAAAAATGGATGGAAGGGTCTGCCGGTAAAGTTGTGGTCTCCGGAAAAAGATTTTTGGAAGCTTCTGAAAAATATGCCAAAGAAGGAAAACGTGTAGGGGTTTTAAACTTTGCTTCTGCAACGACTCCGGGTGGCGGCGTGATTCATGGGTCTTCTGCGCAAGAGGAAGCTATATGCAGATGCAGTACGTTGTATCCCTGCCTGAATACAGAGCAGATGTGGAAGCTTTTTTATCTGCCCCACAGGAAGGCAGATAATCCTCTGTATAATGATGACTGTATTTTTACATCGGCGGTAAAAGTATTTAAAGAAGATACGGATTTTCCAGAACTTTTATTAAAAAAAGATTGGTGGGACGTGGACGTCATTACATGTGCAGCGCCCAATTTAAGAGCTATGCAAGGCGTCAGAAATATTTCGTATAAGGATTTAAAGGCGCTGTATCTGGCCAGGATTAAAAAAATCTTTGCTGTCGCTATGGCAAATAAAACGGAAGTATTGATTTTAGGAGCCTTTGGGTGCGGTGCTTTTGGTAATCCACCGGAATTGGTGGCAGAAGCATTTGCAATATGCACAGAAAAATATCGAACGGCTTTTGAAACGATAGAGTATGCTGTTTTTCATACAGAACGTGAAAAAAGAAATTATGTGGTATTTCAAGAAGCGATGAAACGATTGTTATAAAAAAGAAAGTGATGGGAGAAAATGATGCAGACATATACTTATGTTTCCAAAGGAAACTTTCAATTAATGGAAAAACCAAAACCAGTACTTTTAGATGAGCGAGATGCCATTGTAAAAGTAACACTTGCCAGTATTTGCTCAAGTGACCTGCACATCAAACGTGGAAGCGTTCCCCGTGCGGTCCCGGGCATCACGGTCGGTCATGAGATGGTAGGGATCGTAGAAGAAGTAGGCAAGGCGGTAACCCAGATAAAGCCGGGGGATCGTGTCACAGTAAACGTGGAGACATTTTGCGGACAATGTTTTTTCTGTAAAAATGGCTATGTAAACAACTGTACAGATGAGAATGGCGGCTGGGCTCTTGGTTGTCGGATCGACGGCGGTCAGGCAGAATATGTCCGTGTCCCTTTTGCAGATCAGGGGTTAAATAAGATTCCTGATGGAGTGACGGACAGGCAGGCTTTACTGGTGGGCGATGTTCTTGCAACCGGTTACTGGGCGGCGCGCATTTCCGAGATTACAAAAGACGATACCGTGCTGATTATCGGAGCCGGTCCTACTGGTATCTGTACTTTACTATGTGTTATGCTAAAAAAACCAAAGCGGATTATTGTGTGCGAAAAAGATGAACATCGGCAACAATTTATTCAGGAACAGTATCCAGAGGTGCTAACGGTTTCTCCAGAAGAATGCATGGAATTTGTTCAACATAACAGTGATCACGGCGGAGCAGACGTTGTTCTTGAAGTTGCAGGGGCAGAAGGAACATTTCAGCTGGCCTGGGAATGCGCAAGGCCAAATGCTGTTGTCACTGTAGTTGCCCTGTACGATAAGGCGCAGATCTCGCCACTTCCAGAAATGTATGGTAAAAATCTTACCTTTAAAACCGGGGGAGTAGATGGCTGCGATTGTGAAAAAACACTGAAATTAATTGCAGAAGGTAAAATTAATACGGAGCCACTGCTTACTCATACTTATCCGCTTAGTAAAATTGAAGAAGCTTATGAACTTTTTGAAAATAAACGGGACGGTGTGATCAAAGTAGCGGTTAGATGTTAAAATTGAGCTTATACAGAACGGAACCTACCCCTAATGTGGGTTCACCAAGAGGAATCACATTATGATCAATTTAGGAAAACTAAAAGAGATAAAGGATCTAAGGAAGGTCTGGCAACATGAAGCATTGGATTTTACCCCCTGACTGGCAGAGGAAGGATACTAACCATGACCACCTGGGTAAATTAATCACCTATGCATCTGGCAAATCTGCGGATATTATTATCTGGGTTGTAAAGAGAGCGAGAGAAGAGCATCGTGTTGCAATCGAATGGCTGAATAATCATACCGATGAGAATATTGCATTTTTCCTGATAGAAATTAAGTTATATCAGCTTGTCATATCAGCATTAATCAAATCCGAAAGGATCATCAGATTGTAGTTGAGTGGTACATTTCTGATGATAAGGAGTTATTTCATAAGTTTAATTCATACAAGACGGAAATTGAAGCAGAAATGGGTATGAAACTTGATTGGCGTGATCTGAGCAGTTTGATTGGATCATAGATGTTGCTTTGAAAATTTGAAAATGAAAAAAGCGTTTAAAAAATATTTGTAATATTTCTTTTAGCAACAGCGTGTTGCTTTCCGACTTGATATATATCGTATATAATATCCATGGAGGAGGATAAATTCATGGAAACAAAAGAGGTTATTTTAGAATTAAGAAAAAAGGCAGGTTTATCTCAGGATGAACTTGCAGAAAAAGTATATGTTACCCGTCAGGCAGTGTCACGTTGGGAGAATGGAGAAACAACACCAAACACAGAAACACTGAAGCTGTTATCTAAGCTATTTAATGTTTCTATCAATACACTTCTTGGATCTCCCAGACAATTGATCTGTCAGTGTTGCGGTATGCCGTTAGAAGATTCTAATATCAGTAAAGAGATAGATGGATTCTTTAATGAGGAATACTGCAAATGGTGTTATGCAGATGGAGAATATATGTACCATGACATGGATGATTTGATCGATGTTTGTGTAAACCATATGGCAAATGAACATTTCACGTCTGAGCAAGTTCGTTCGTATTTGAAAGATATGCTCCCAAAGCTAAACTATTGGAAATAATTTAATTGACTCTAACATTACGTCATAGTTTATGCTAAGATTACCACAGAGAAAGAGGTGATCTGCCATGATGACAGTACATGAAGTCAGTAAAAAATCGGGAGTAAGTATACGTGCTCTCCATCACTATGATCATATCGGTCTTCTGCCGGCCACAGAAGTAACCGAGGCAAAATATCGCCTGTATGATGAAACGGCACTGGAACGTTTGCAGTACATTTTGCTTTTTAAGGAGCTGAAATTTTCATTGAAGGACATCAAGGAGATTTTGGACAGCCCTGATTTTGACAGGAACAAAGCTTTAGAACAACAGATTCAACTACTGGAGCTTCAGAAAGAACATTTGGAGGATCTGATTGACCTCGCTCGTGGAATTAAAAGGATAGGAGTGAAAAACATGAGTTTTGATGCGTTTGATACGAAGAAAATGGATGAATACGCTGCTCAGGCGAAAGCGTCCTGGGGGAAGACAGATGCATACAAAGAATTTGAAAAGAAATCAGAAGGACGAAGCAAAGAAATACAGCAAAAATTAAATGTGCAACTGATGAATATTTTTACAGAGTTTGGAAAAATAAGAGACAAAACATCAGACAGTGCAGAATCTATTGCATTGGCAAAGAATCTGCAGGATTATATCACTGAAAATTACTACACTTGCACAGACGAGATTTTTCAGGGATTGGGGGCAATGTATGCTGGTGGAGGAGATTTTACCAGCAACATTGATAAAGTCGGCGGTGAAGGAACGGCGGTTTTCGTATATGAGGCAATTAAATCTATGATTGCTGCAAAATAATTTATTCTCTTAATACGAAGCAAAGTAAGATAGCGATTCAGGAGGTGTTGAAATATGGCAGGCTTATTGTATCCGGCATATCAGAAATTTTATAGTGCGCTTTCTTGCTTGGAACGATTTGAGAAAGAACAGAATTTTTTTGACAATATATCAAGCCTGGATAATTTCTTCGCAGAATATAGAAATATTACTTTTGCGATTCAAGCAGCACTTAAACACACAGAATATTTTTCGTCTTATGAAAAATATCGTAATCAATATCTCACGGATCATTGGTTTGTTGAGAAGCGAAATGAAACAACTAAACAGAAGCCATTTCAGTTAGTAAAGAAAATAGATGTTACGATTTATTTTCCAAATGAGAGTGTTCCTTTGTTTACAAAGTCATTTACTGTGGAAGATGATATGCCAATGGATTCTTTAAATGCTTCGTTAAAAGACTTTTTTGTAAATGTGTCTCCAAGTGAAGTGTTTTTTTCAGCGGCATTTTCGTTCTTTGAAAAAGATACAACCGTAGATTTATGGGAGAAGTTGGTTGTTGGTATTTCATCCATGCAGACATTCATGGATGCATTATATAATGAGGTGGGTGAAGAGTGCTTATTATGTAATCAACTGAGAGAAAAAATAAAAAAAGCAAAATTTTCAGCGTTTCCAAGAGATTTTTTACTTGTGAATGATTACGTTTACTACCCTGGACAAGATTCTTTTGAACGAGGGAGCAGATTAGCGATGATTCTATTTCAAGATGGAAATAAAGTTGCATCTAAATGTCCTTTGCAAACCCTTACGGAGGCACAACATTTTAATTATGATGGAACACCATTTGGAACATTTGTTCTTATGCATAGCTAACTTGATAGAAAATCTATTAAAGAAAAATGGGAAATTTATTACACCAGATTATACGAAGATTTGCTTTGATTATATTTCTAAATACAATGATTAAGATACTTTTTGTGTGCCACGGCATGATATCAACCGACCCTCGAAAAAGCCTTTAAAATCAAGGCTTTTCGGTTACAAGGAAGTATATTTTTCAATTAGGCGGTATAGCCCCGTTCAAGGGCTATGCCGTCTTTTCCTGTTTATCGGTTTCTTTCTGTTCCGTCTGCGGGTCAGTCGGCAAATGGATTTCCCCCACGAAGTTAAAGACAATATCTACTTTCTGAAAACGCTTGCCGTCTATCTTCTCCGGCGCATGGACAACGATTTTCTTCACAAACTCATTGACGATAGTGGGCGTTAATTCGGTTATCCCCACATACTTGCGGATAATGGCAGCGAAGCTGTCAAAGTCGCTTTTATTCTGTTCGTAGGTATCGACTTCCTGTTGTTCTGCATTTACCTTTTCCGTCAGTTCTTTCTGCTCAGTTTCATACTCTGCGGACAGTTTCAAAAACCGCTCATGGCTGATTGTGCCGTTGATGTCGTCCTCATAAATCCGCTTGAAAATCCGGTCAAGTTCCGCAATCCGTTTTCTTGCCTGTCCGACTTCACGCCGTTTGCGTTTCATGTCCTTTTCCGCTTCATCAAATCGCTGTTTCTGTATCAATTCCATAAAAGCAGTGATGTCCTCATAGAACATGGCAGTTACGGCAAATATCCGATTGAGAACGATTTTCCGCAGGACTTCTTCTCTGATGAAGTGTGCCGTACAATCTCCTGTATTGCTTTTATATCTTGCACAGCGGTAGTTGTCTTGTGAACCGTCAAAGCTCTTGCAGGTGGCAAAGTGCAGTTTACTTCCACAATCCGCACAGAATACCAAGCCGGAAAACATTCCCTGTCGCTCTGCCTTTGTGGGGCGGCGTTTATTTGCCCTTAATTCCTGTACCCGTTCAAAGACAGCCTCCTCAACGATTGCTTCATGTGTATTGCGGAAAATCGCCTGCTGTTCCTTTGTGGTGGGAATACGCTTTTTCAGCTTGTGGGATTTGGAATAGCTTTTGAAGTTTACTGTATGTCCGCAGTAGTCCATACGCTCCAAAACTGCTACAATCGTACTTTCATTCCAACTGTACGGATTATCGGGAAGTGATTTTCCTTTCTGCTTTGCATAATGAGCGCGTGTTGTCAGCACTTTATCAGCTTTCAAAATTTTTGCTATTTGCATAGGTCCTTTTCCGGCAACGCATAAATCAAAAATTCGCTTTACCACAGCGGCGGCTTCTTCATCCACCACCAGCCGGTGTTTATCTTCATCACTCTTGCGGTATCCGTAGGGAGCATAGGCGGTCAGGTATTGGCCGCTTTTCTTTTTGGCATACAGCACCGATTTGATTTTCCCCGACAGGTCTTTCAGATGGTAGTCGTTCATCAGACTGCGGAAGTGCAGCATATCGGTGTTGTCACCCTCGCTGTCCAGACAGTCCAGCACAGACACAAACCGACAGCCAAGGGACGGAAAAATCACATCCGTATAGCGGCCTACCTCTACAAAGTCACGCCCCAGGCGGGACAGGTCTTTGACCAGGATCAGGTTAATCAGGCCGTGACGGGCATCCTCCAGCATTTCCAAAAATCCGGGCCGCTGAAAATTTCCGCCGCTGTACCCATCGTCCCGATAAGTCTTGACCTCGATCCAGCCGTTGAGCATGACAAATTTGGAGAGGATTTCGTGCTGGTTTTCTATGCTGGCGGATTCATCACCGGGGATATAGTTTTTTGCCTTTGCGGAATTGGAGGCATCGTCTACACTCAGGCGGCAGTAGATGCCGACCTTATATTGCTTCTTCAAGTGGCCGCCTCCTTTCTTCCTGCGCCAGAGCCGCGTCCACATTTCCGACATAGCGGTAGTAAACACGGAGGTCACAAATCCGCTGCCCATTGATTTTTTTGGTTTCTCCCACCTCAATGCGGTCCACAAGTTCAAAGAGAATGGATTCATCCAGCTCCGTGATCTCTGTGTACCGACGGATCATGGTAAGCCAGCGGTTGGCGTCGGTCCGGTTTTCCAGATAGCTTTTGACCTTGTGTTCCAACTCCGGGATTGCTTCGGACTTTTCTGCCCGTTCCGCTTCGTACTTGTGCATTAAGGTCTGAAAAACTGTCTGCGGGATGGTTCCGGCGCATTTATCCTCATAGAGATTCTGCATCAGCCGTTCCAGCTCGGAAAGCCGCGCCGTATATGTTTTCAGCTCCTGTTCACAGGAGGAAAGGCG
>ENA-ORTP01002661-ORTP01002661.1-human-gut-metagenome-genome-assembly--contig:-NODE-2661-length-14312-cov-6.411377_pt1 | contig 14312 bp, 10 predicted proteins | sample MGYA00241913_ERZ509190 | MGnify/ENA primary metagenome ERZ509190 (study PRJEB26280, sample SAMEA2338839) | human gut metagenome | biome: human gut; feature: human-associated habitat; material: faeces...
AGACAGGGCATTGTTTGAAAAAGCAAATGAAATGCATCCGAAAAAACGGAGAATTATTGCAGAATCACGCACCAATTTTACTCTGGAAAGACGAAAAAAACAGCCGGCATTGCTGATATGTGCCAACTGTGGGCATTCTTTACTAAAAGAAACGGAGCATCTGCTAAAATGCTCAGATGCTCGAACCAATGGAGATCCTGTGTGTCAAAGTCTGGTGATCCGACGGGAACCGCTGGAGGAGAATATCCTTGGGCTTGTTCATCAGTATGCAGCGTCAATGTTGGAAAAAGAAAAGAAAGTATCTTCCAACAGGCAATGCGACTACAAAGAGATCAATACCGCAGAATTGCAAAAACAGAGCCGACAGTTGACCTCGGAAAAGATGAAATTCTATGATGATTACAAAGATGGTCGTATAGATCGTGATTCGTATAAGCAGAGAGCTGGAAAGATAAGTGTACAGCTAGAGGAAATAAAACGAAAGATAGAAGATGCGGAGAATAGTAAAAAGCTTCTTGAACAAAATGAACTTTCTGATAAAATAAAGCTAAAAGATTTCTTGGGAATTCAGAAGTTCGATACAGAGAAGCTGCGCGAGATTATCAAGGTGATCCGTGTTCATAGTCAGGATGAAATTGAAATCGAATGGAATTTTGACGATATTTTTTCGGAACAGAGGTAACTTGAGCAGGACAAGAATGACTTATCAGAAGATAATAAAGGTGCTGGGACTACCTGATGGAAGCGTCAGATAGTCTTCGGCAGAAAAAAATAAAATTTTTTTTGTCCTATACTTGACACATCCACATGTATGCAGACATACATTTTGTGCCATGTGTACAACTATGGGAATGGCTCTCAAAACATTACAGACAATTATGGGACATGGTAGCATTGCTGTTACATTAGACGTATATACACATTTTGAAGAATTTAATTTGTGAAGTATATTTGACAGCATGAGACAGAACCAAAATTATGATTTTTATTCATTATCCAGAGTCCCGGTGACAGTTGCACCACATGATGATGATACAGGCGAATTGAGGGAGTCTGATTTTGAAGGGTTGGCAGATAATGATTAAAAAATGTAATGTGCTATAGACATGTGCCATAGTACATAAGATAACACAAAAAATAGAATTGATATAAAAAGTTTAAAAAGACTGTAAAAAAGCAAGTTTTAGCTGAAAAAATATGTTCATAAATGAGGAGAAAAAATGTTAAAAATACTCTTTGTATGCCACGGCAACATCTGCCGCAGCACCATGGCTCAATACATCGCACAACATTTAGTAACTCAATCTGGCATGGAATCTAATTTTTACATTGATTCTGCTGCCACCAGCCGCGAGGAAATCGGCAACCCTGTCCACTATGGCACGCGCCGGAAGTTGGAAGCGGAAGGGATTTTCTGTGGGGATCATCGTGCCCGACAGCTTAAGAAAAGCGACTATGACGAGTTTGATTTTTTAATTGGAATGGATACGCAGAATATCCGGAATATGTACCGGATTTTAGGAGAGGATCCGGAACAGAAAGTGTACAAGTTGCTAGATTTTACAGAACGGAAAGGAGATATTGCAGACCCATGGTACACCGGCAATTTTGATCTGACTTATCGGGATGTTCTGGACGGATGCAGAGGGCTTCTGAAATTTATCGAAGAACAGGAGAGTGTTTAACGAACAAGAAGATTTTATGTAACATTATTGTGGCAGAGGAGAATTATTCATCCTCTGCCACAATATCTTCCAACACTTTGATCAAGTCGTGGATATTTTGGATCCGCACATTTCTTTCTAAAATAGTATTTTTCAGATTTACCGATAAGGATTCAAATTTTTCCCGTATTTCAGGAGCAATATAAGACATGTTTCTCACCTCGTAGATAGGATAGGCAAAAAGGAAAGGACCTATACAGTTTTCCTGCAAAAAGTAAAAGAAATTTATTCAGATATTTACAAATGGAAATGAAAATCGCTATAATATTGTCCAGAGTAGAGTTGCCTTTTCGGGAACTCTTTAGAAAACATCAGACATATATGAGAGAAGTATTTGAAAGCAGGGTACAAGAGGGCTACCGGAAGAGAGAAGAAAATAGAGTAATGGGATAAAAAACGTTAAAATAGAAGGTATAGACTAAATGCGAGTGAAGCATCCGCCGATGAAGATAGAGGGCATTATTTTTTCTGAACTATAGGTAGAGCGAACTTCTCAAAGCAGGATAGCAGAAATCTATTTTCCCTCTGTGCTGATATTTAGAACAATAAATTTTGCGTGTACAAGATGTGCAGGCGGATAAGAAATAGAGAAAAGAAAGAGAGACTGAGCATGAAAAGAGAATTAGAATTATATATTCATATTCCGTTTTGTATGAAAAAATGTGCATATTGTGATTTTTTGTCCGGTCCGGCTCCGAGGGAGACGATAGATCGCTATGTAACAGCGCTTGTGGCAGAAATCAGGCAGTATCAAAAGTTGGCAGAGAATTATCGAGTTACAACGATTTTTTTTGGAGGAGGAACACCATCGATTTTGTCGGGAGGTCGGATGAAAGAAATTTTTGATGCGCTCCGGGATGTGTTTGAGATCCAAGCAGATGCGGAAATTACGATGGAAGCGAATCCGGGTACGGTCACAAAAGAAAATTTGCAGGCATACAGGGCATGTGGGATCAACCGGATCAGTTTTGGACTGCAGTCGGTCGATGATAAGGAACTGAAGCTGCTCGGGCGTGTACATACGATGCGGCAGTTTGAAGAGAGTTATGATCTGGCAAGGAAGGCAGGATTTCAGAATATCAATATAGATTTGATCTCGGCAATCCCAGGGCAGACAGTGGAATCCTGGGAGCACACATTGGATACCGTGATCCGAATAAATCCGGAACATATTTCTGCGTATAGTCTGATCATTGAGGAAGGGACGCCATTTTACGAGATTTATGGGGAGGACGCAAAAGAAGAGCAGGATAGTCGGTGTGAGAAATGTTTGGCTGATAACGGGAAACAGATGGATACAGGCAAGAACTTCCCAAAGCTTCCGGATGAGGAAGCAGAACGCCGCATGTATGAATTGACCGCAGAGAAGCTGGAAGCGGCAGGATATTTACAATATGAAGTTTCTAATTATGCGAAGCCGGGATATGCGTGCAGGCATAACAAAGGATACTGGCAGAGGGTGGAGTACCTTGGGATCGGAACAGGAGCGGCATCTTTGATTGAAAACGAGCGGTATCAGCATATTTCAGATACGGATCTTTATATCCGGGCAAATGGAAAGTTGGATCAGATCGAGGAGGAAAAAGAGAAGCTAGATTGGAATGCACAGGTGGAGGAGACAATGTTCCTTGGCCTTCGGATGAAAGAGGGGGTAAACAAGCAGAAATTTAGAGAACGGTATCACAGAGAAATACAGGAAGTCTATGGAGAGGTATTGGAAAAACTCAAAGAAGAAGGATTGCTTCGCGAAGAGGAGGAGCGAATCTGCCTGACAAAGAGAGGAAATGATCTGAGCAACTATGTACTTGCACAGTTCCTGTTATAACCTATAAAAATGTTTCAGATAGAAAGGCAATTGAAAAATTTTCAGAATGAGAGAAAGGTTCCGGAAATTTTTTGATTGCTTTTTTGGATTGAAAGTTTCTAAAAATGTACATAATCTCGATAGAAAATAGTTTTTTACAAAAAATATAAAAAATATGTAAACTAGGTTGACAAACGAAAAGCATAGTGCTATCTTAATAATCGTAAGGTGTTAGCACTCGTAAGAATGGAGTGCTAATAAAGAAAACGAGGAGGTGTGAGATGAAAGCAGATCATGGATTGGATGATCGGAAACTTAAGATTTTGCAGACGATCATTAAGACCTACTTAGAGACCGGGGAACCGGTGGGATCCAGAACGATTTCCAAATATACAGATTTGAATCTAAGTTCTGCGACGATCCGCAATGAGATGGCGGATTTGGAAGATCTGGGATATATCATACAGCCTCATACATCGGCGGGAAGGATTCCTTCAGACAAAGGATATCGGCTTTATGTAGATATGCTGATGGAGGATAAGGAGCATGAGATCACTGAGATGCAGGAGAAGATGCTTCAGAAGGCCGATAAGATGGAACAGCTTTTGCAGCAGGCTGCGAGAGTGCTGGCAAATAGTACGAATTATGCGACGATGGTTTCTGCTCCTACTTATAATAGGAATAAGTTAAAGTTCATCCAGCTTTCGCAGGTGGATGCCAATCAGATCATCGCGGTGATCGTCATGGAAGGCAACATCATTAAGAATAAGATTGTGACGGTTGCAGAGCCGCTTGACAATGAGACAATGCTGAAGTTGAATATGCTGTTGAATACCAATCTGAATGGAATTGCGGTCGAAGATATCAATCTTGGCATGATCGCCAGACTGAAGGAACAGGCAGGAATTCACAGCGGTGTGATCAGTGATGTGCTTGATGCAGTGGCAAATACGATTCAGCTTGATAATGACCTTGAGATTTACACAAGCGGAGCGACAAACATTTTCAAATATCCGGAGTTGAGCGACAAGCAGAGTGCACAGGAGATCATCAGTGCTTTTGAAGAAAAGCAGCAGTTGGCAGAACTTGTGACACAGACGCTGGCAAGCGATGAGAACAAAGGAATTCAAGTTTATATCGGAAGTGAGACACCGGTACAGACGATGAAGGATTGCAGTGTTGTGACAGCGACTTACGAGCTTGGGCAGGGCATGCAGGGGACAGTTGGAATCATTGGTCCGAAGCGGATGGATTATGAGAATGTCATGAAGACATTAAAGACGTTGATGGTAGAACTGGATGCGATATTTCATAAAAAATCATAAGAAAGGTGGTACGACCATTGGATAAGAAGATGACACAGGAAGAAATGGTAAAAGAAGCCGTAGAGGAAGCAAAGAAAGCGGCAGAGGAACAGGACGCCGCTCAGGAAGCAGCGGGAGAAGATACAGAAGCGGTTGCAGAGGGAACCGTTGAGGAAGAAGCTGACAGCGAAGCATCCGAAGAGGAAGCTTTGGAAGAGACAGCAGAAGAAGGTTCCGAGAAAGGAGCAAAAGGGCTGTTTAAAAGAAAGCCGAAAAGAGATAAAAAAGATGAGCAGATCGAGGAATTAAAAGATAAGCTCACACGTCAGATGGCAGAGTTTGATAACTTCCGCAAGCGTACGGAGAAAGAAAAATCAGCGATGTACGAGATCGGGGCAAAAGATATCATCGAGAAGATTCTTCCGGTTGTAGACAATTTTGAGAGAGGACTCGGAGCTGTTACAGAAGAGCAGAAAGAAGATTCTTTCGTTGCCGGTATGGAGATGATCTACAAACAGATTATGACGACACTGGATTCTGTCGGAGTGAAAGCGATTGAGGCAGTCGGAAATGAATTTGATCCGGATTTCCACAATGCAGTGATGCATGTAGAAGATGAGGAAGTCGGGGAGAATATCGTTGTAGAAGAGTTCCAGAAGGGTTACACATACAGAGATACGGTAGTAAGACATAGTATGGTAAAAGTAGCAAATTAAAAATTCATTTAAGATGCATAAAGCATTTTGAATTTTATCAACAATAGATAGAGTAAGTAAACTTAGTATAAAATATAGGAGGATTTCATCATGGGAAAAATCATTGGAATTGACTTAGGAACAACAAATAGCTGTGTAGCTGTTATGGAAGGTGGACAGCCGACAGTCATCGCAAATACAGAAGGAGCAAGAACAACACCATCGGTTGTTGCTTTCACAAAGACAGGAGAACGTCTCGTTGGAGAACCTGCAAAACGTCAGGCAGTGACAAATGCTGATAAGACAATCTCTTCTATTAAGAGACACATGGGTACTGATTACAGAGTAACGATCGATGATAAGAAATATTCTCCACAGGAGATTTCTGCAATGGTACTTCAGAAACTGAAAGCAGATGCAGAAGGATATCTTGGAGAGAAAGTAACAGAGGCTGTTATCACAGTTCCGGCTTACTTTAACGATGCTCAGCGTCAGGCAACAAAAGATGCTGGTAAGATTGCTGGTCTTGATGTAAAACGTATCATCAACGAGCCAACAGCAGCAGCACTTGCTTACGGACTTGACAATGAAAAAGAACAGAAGATCATGGTATACGACTTAGGTGGAGGTACTTTCGATGTATCTATCATCGAGATCGGTGACGGAGTTATCGAAGTATTATCAACAGCAGGTGACAATAAACTTGGTGGAGATGACTTTGACCAGAAGATCACAGATTACATGTTAGCAGAATTCAAACGTGCAGAAGGAATCGACTTATCTACAGATAAGATGGCACTTCAGAGATTAAAAGAAGCAGCAGAGAAAGCGAAAAAAGAACTTTCTTCCGCAACAACAACAAACATCAACCTGCCATTCATCACAGCAAATGCAGAAGGTCCAAAACACTTTGATATGAACCTTACAAGAGCAAAATTTGATGAATTGACACATGATCTTGTAGAAAGAACAGCAGAGCCTGTAACAAGAGCGTTATCTGATGCAGGAATCGCAGCTTCTGAACTTGGAAAAGTATTATTAGTAGGTGGATCTACACGTATCCCGGCGGTACAGGAAAAAGTACAGAAATTGACAGGACATGAGCCATCCAAATCATTAAACCCAGACGAATGTGTTGCATTAGGAGCATCTGTTCAGGGTGGTAAATTAGCAGGAGATGCAGGCGCAGGCGACATCTTATTACTGGATGTAACTCCACTTTCATTATCTATCGAGACAATGGGTGGTATCGCTACAAGACTGATCGAGAGAAATACAACGATTCCTACAAAGAAGAGCCAGGTATTCTCTACAGCAGCAGATAACCAGTCAGCAGTAGACATTAACGTTGTTCAAGGTGAAAGACAGTTCGCAAGAGATAATAAATCTCTCGGACAGTTCAGACTTGACGGAATCGCACCAGCTCCACGTGGAATCCCACAGATCGAAGTTACATTTGATATCGATGCAAATGGTATCGTAAATGTTTCTGCAAAAGATTTAGGAACAGGAAAAGAACAGCACATTACAATTACAGCAGGTTCTAACATGTCAGACAGCGAGATTGACAGAGCAGTAAAAGAAGCAGCTGAATTTGAAGCACAGGATAAAAAACGAAAAGAAGCAATCGATGCAAGAAATGATGCAGATGCGATGATCTTCCAGACAGAGAAAGCACTTGGAGAAGTCGGAGACAAGATTGATGCAAATGAAAAAGCAGCAGTAGAAGCTGACATCCAGGCATTAAAAGACGTTCTTGCAAAATCTACACCAGAGAGCATGACAGATGCACAGGTAGAAGAGATCAAAGCAGGAAAAGAAAAATTAATGACAAGTGCACAGCAGTTATTTACAAAGATGTACGAACAGGCAGGCGCAGCAGCTGGAGCACAGCAGGCAGGACCGGCACCGGAAGCTGGACCGGCACCAGAAGGATTTAACGGTGACGATGTGGTAGACGGAGACTACAAAGAAGTATAATAAGACCAGATAAGTGCATTACCTGCACGGATTCTGCGGGATCTGAAGACTCACAGACAGTGGGAAATCAGGTTTCGCAGAATTTCCTTATGAAATGAAAGGTAGAAGAATAATGGCTGAAACAAAAAGAGATTATTATGAGGTGCTCGGAGTAGATAAAAATGCAGATGATGCGGCGCTAAAGAAAGCTTACCGTGCACTTGCAAAAAAATATCATCCGGATATGAACCCGGGAGATGCGGAGGCCGAGAAAAAATTCAAAGAGGCTTCTGAGGCATATGCAGTACTTAGTGATGCTGAGAAACGGCGCAAATATGACCAGTTTGGACACGCGGCATTTGAAAATGGCGGTGGAGGAGCCGGCGGATTTGGCGGCTTTGATTTTAATGGTGCGGATTTCGGGGATATTTTTGGAGATATTTTTGGAGATCTGTTTGGCGGCGGCCGCAGAGGCGGACGTGCAGGCAATGGACCGATGAAAGGAATGAATATCCGCAAAGGAGTTCGGATCACATTTGAAGAGGCAATCAGAGGATGTGAAAAAGAGTTAGATCTTGTGATCAAAGATCCGTGTCCGAAGTGTAATGGAACCGGTGCAAAGCCGGGAACCAGTCCGGAGACTTGTTCCAAATGTGGCGGAAAAGGTCAGGTGGTATATACTTCCCAGTCATTTTTCGGTACAGTTCAGAACGTCCAGACTTGTCCGGACTGTGGCGGAACCGGTAAGATCATAAGAGAGAAATGCCCGGACTGTGCGGGAACTGGATACGTATCAAACCGGAAGAAAATTCAAGTATCGATTCCGGCAGGAATTGACAACGGACAGAGTATCCGCATCCGTGATAAAGGAGAACCGGGAACGAATGGCGGTCCGAGAGGAGATCTGCTCGTAGAGGTAACAGTATCCAGACACCCAATTTTTACACGTCAGGATATGAATATTTTCTCAACAGCTCCGATTACATTTGCACAGGCTGCGCTTGGTGGAGATGTGCGCATCAGCACTGTGGATGGCGATGTGATCTACAATGTAAAACCGGGAACAAAGACAGATACAAAAGTGCGCTTAAGAGGGAAAGGTGTTCCGTCTCTCCGCAACAAACAAGTGCGAGGAGACCATTATGTCACACTTGTGATCCAGACACCGGAGAAATTAAGTGCAGAGGCAAAAGAAGCGCTTAGAAGATTTGACGAACTGACTGGAAATTCCTTACATCAGGAAGATGGAACTATGGAAAAATCTGAGAAAAAGACAAAACCGAAGAAAAAAGGATTTATGGATAAGTTGAAAGAATCTTTTGAAGAACAGTCGGATAAATAAGTATCTGGCTTCAGAAAAAATAACAAAAATAGGACAGACAGAGAGATGAAACTCTTTGGACTGTCCTATTTGTCTGTCTGGGAAAGTGTTTTGTGGCAGTCATGATTTTCTGTAAGAGACAGTCGGGATCCGAATGGGAGGAATATAGAAATTGTCCCTTTTCATATAGTAAGCATAGCGGAAGGTATCTGCATCATTGAGTGGTGAAAAGTTTTCCCATGCGCTGGAAAAGGCAGAAAAATTCCGGGAAAGGGGCAGAAAAATGTGTGAAAGATTTTTGTTAAATGAACTAGAACAAAATCAGACAGGGGAAGTCCATAAAATTTTATCCGAGCCGGAGATGAAGAGGCGTTTCCAGGACATTGGTCTGATCTGCGGAACGAAGGTGACCTGTGTGGGAAAAGGACCTTTTGGTGATCCGAAGGCTTATGAAATCCGAGGCGCAGTCGTTGCGATCCGAAACAGCGATGCGGAGCAGATCGAAATATGTCCAGAAAGAATTTCAGAGAAGGGTGTGTAAGGCAGATGGCAAAGCGAAGAGAAATGACAATCGCACTGGCAGGGAATCCGAATGTGGGAAAAAGTACACTATTTAATGCACTGACAGGGATGCATCAGCACACAGGGAACTGGACCGGAAAGACGGTAAGCAATGCCAAAGGCTATTGCGAGCGGGACGGAGTGCTGTATACATTTGTAGATGTTCCGGGATGCTATTCTTTGATGGCACGTTCCCCGGAGGAAGAGGCGGCAAGAGATTATATTTGTTTTCAGTTTCCGGATGCTGTGATTGTTGTCTGCGATGGAACGTGTCTGGAACGGAACCTCAATTTTGTGCTGCAGGTGATGGAAGCAGCAGATCGAGTGATTTTATGTATCAATTTGATGGATGAGGCGGAGAAAAAAGGAATTTCCATTGACTTTGAGGCATTGGAAAGCATGCTGCAGATTCCTGTGATCGGGATGACGGCGAGAAGTGGAAGAGGGATGGAACAACTTTTTGAGGTACTGGGGAAATTTGCGGAAGGAACAGGGGAAAAAGACATAAAAGAAGCGATCGTGTCGAGAAAACAAGCGTTTGGGCAGATTGAATATCCGGAAGTGATTGAAAAGGAAATCTCCCATCTGCTTCCGGTTGTAAGAGAAGTGACAAAAGGGTGCTTAAAGGAACGATGGGTAGCGGCGCGGCTCATGGATCAGGATCCAGGACTGTGTCAGGCAATTATGGATTGTCTGAATCTAGAATTTTCAGAAGCAATGCAACTGAAAAAGGCAGGAATGCAGGCAGAAAATCGGGTGAAAGAAACGGGGCAGCATCTGGAGGATACAAGAGAACAGATGGCAGAAGCGTTTGTCAGACGCGCAGAAGAGATTGCAGAAAAAGTGGTGAGCACTAAGGAGGACACTGGAAAGAAAAAGGGACGAATGGCAGATCAGATCTTAACAAGTAAGCTGATGGGATTTCCGGTTATGATTTTACTGCTTTTAGTGATCTTTTGGCTGACGATCAAAGGGGCTAATTATCCATCGGAAGTGCTGAGTAATTTCTTTGGTACGATTGAGGGATATTTGCTGGAATGGTGTCAGAGAGGAAAGCTGCCGGCGGCTATCTATGAGCCACTGCTTTTCGGGGTATACCGCGTGACCACATGGGTTGTTTCTGTCATGCTGCCTCCGATGGCGATTTTCTTTCCGATGTTTACGATTTTGGAAGATCTGGGATATCTGCCGAGAGTAGCATTTAACCTTGACAAATGTTTTCATTGCTGTCATGCCTGTGGCAAACAGGCGTTGACGATGTGCATGGGATTTGGATGCAACGCAGTAGGAGTTTCTGGATGTAAGATTATTTCTTCCAGAAGAGAGCGGTTGATCGCGATGCTGACCAACTGTTTTGTTCCTTGTAATGGGAAGTTTCCAACCATTCTTGTGATACTTACGATTTTCTTTGCGGGAAATCAGGCAGTTTCCGATTGGAAGCTGGCATTGCTTCTGACAAGCGTGATCACTCTTGGTATCGGGATGACGTTTCTTGTATCGAAAATCTTATCGGGGACGATCCTAAAAGGGGAACCTTCGACGTTTCTGTTGGAGCTTCCTCCGTATCGCAGACCACAGATCGGAAAAGTGATCATCCGTTCCGTGCTGGACCGAACCTTGTTTGTTTTGGGAAGGGCAATCGTTGCTGCTGCTCCTGCTGGACTTTTGATCTGGTGTGCGGCAAATATTACAGTTGGTGAGCAGACCATTTTGATGCATTGTGCCGGTTTCCTTGATCCACTTGGACGTTTCATGGGGATGGATGGCGTAATCCTGCTTGCGTTTTTGTTGGGATTTCCAGCAAATGAGATTGTACTGCCGTTAATCTTTATGGGATATCTGTCTCTTGGCAATCTGACGGAATTTACAGATCTCCATGCAATTTCACAGGTTTTATATAGAAATGGATGGACACAGGTGACGGCATGCAGTGTGATTTTGTTCTCTCTGATGCACTGGCCGTGTGCTACCACCTGTCTTACTATTTACAAAGAAACGAAAAGCAAAAAGTGGACGTTGGCGGCGATACTGATTCCTACCTTTGCAGGGATACTCTGCTGCGCGCTGTTTGCACAGATCACGAATTTTGTATTGCGGTAAATAGAAAGAAGCTATATAATAGCAGTCAGAGGTGCGCTGGCGCAAAATACAAAAAGAATGATCAGAAAGGGAAAGAAAATGAAATACATTTTATTTGAAGCAGGTCCGGTCACAGTGTACAGCTATGGGCTGATGATTGCCCTCGGTGTGATCCTGACCTTTGTTGTGGCACAGAAGAGAGCGAAAAATTACGGATTAGACCCGGATGCGATTTTCTATATGGGAGCCTGGGGATTGCTGGCAGGAATTCTCGGGGCAAAGCTGTTGTTTTATCTGACAGAGATCAAGGAGATCATCAAAGATCCATCGCTGCTGCTGAATGTATCCGAAGGATTTGTTGTATATGGCGGGATCATCGGAGGAATTTTGGGAGCATACATTTATGCAAAGATAAAGAAGATAGATATTTTGGCTTACTTTGATCTTGCAGTTCCGTCCATCGCATTTGCACAGGGATTTGGAAGAATCGGATGCTTCCTTGCAGGATGCTGTTATGGGCGTGAGACAAATGCATGGTACGGAATTACGTTCCACAATTCTCCGTTTGCACCAAATGAAGTTGCACTGATTCCGACACAGTTGATTTCCAGTGTAGCTGATTTTGCACACTTTTTTATCTTGATCTTTTTGGCAAAGCGTGTGAAACACAAAGGAGTTGTCACAGCGATGTATCTGATCTTTTACAGTGTCGGAAGATTCCTGATCGAGATGTTGCGAAATGACCCGAGAGGAACGATCAGCGTAATGTCTACATCACAGTTTATTTCTATCTTTACATTAGTCGCAGGAATCTTTATGTTTGTGTTCTGCCGCAGAAAGAGACAAGGAGAAGAAAAACAAGAAGCGTAGTAATTATCTTCTCAGCGCACAGTCTGCTTCCAGGATGGAACCGGAGGAGGGATCCTTCGTCTTCAGAAGAATTTCGCAGGACGGATTTACCGGATAGAGGAGAGGGTTGACGGCAAAATCACGGACGACAAGCTGTGAAGCCAGTTTTGTAAGGTCTTCCTCAGACTCGTAGAGAGCTTCGCTTGCGCGGTAGCCATTTTCTAAAATGCGGAAACGTTCTGCGCTGACCAGCATATAGTTTTCAATTGTATTTTGGGCAGGGATCTGGTGGGCCTTCAGGTAGTTGATCGTCCGGTGAAAGGAAGGGTAGATCAGACCACCATCCCCGGTGTCTGTGCGAGGGTAAGCAAGCGTTAGAGAGCCACAGGGAAATTCTGTTTGCAAAGTAGAAAGGGAGAGCGATATCATTTCCTCAGAATAGATGGAAAGGAGCTCTTCCTTTTCTTCTGTGTTAAGATCCAATACATAATGAGAAATACCATCGGACCAGATGAGATTTCTTTTGGCAGTATGTCCGATACCTGACAGAAGAGGAAACATTCCTTTTTTATATTTGTCCGACGTATAGACTGGATCAAAAGCGAACAGAACATCGGGATCGGCAATTGGATAGCGTCGGTAAATATTTTGCCCGGAAGTAGTACGATATAAAATAACAGCGGAAGTATAGCTGGTTTCTGCTATTCGTTCTGAGGCGGATAGTGACTGGCACCAGGTGTAGGCTGTATTCAGAGAATCTCCTTGCAGATGCATTTCCTGCAAAGCAGCTTCTGGCGGAGCTGCATAGGTATCGTTTGTGTCAACTCCGTCAATGCTTACTGCCATGGAGGCTACGTTCTTTCGGGATGGAAGAAAGCTGTCATAAGAAAACAAATCAAATATAAAGATGCAGGCGATGGCGGCAGAAAGCGAAAGACTGAAGAGCAGAGCCCTCTTATTTTGCAAAAAACTTCTGACGTTTCCCAAAAAGCTGATTTGGAAAAGACTATGGGCGGTTACTGCGCCGAATGCAATCCCGACAAAGAGCCAGACATAAGAGGCAGGATCCGGTGCCGATTTCTGAAGAAAGAAACCGCAGTAAAGCGCCGCAGGGACTGCGAGGAGGGGGCGGATGTATTTGGCACAGGTAGGAAATGCAAGAGTACTTTCGATAGATTCTGCCGAACGTTTTTGGAATAAATATACGTCCAATACAAGTGAGCAGACACAGAGACACAGCAGAAGAACCATTTGTGCCAGATGAGAAGAAAGCTGCCAACTCCCATCGGTTGCTGTCCGCACAAGAGACTGATAGAGGCAAAAAGGCGAGGCATTATCTTTGAAAGTCAGTAACAGTTCCGAACGGTAAAAGGTCTGGAAAAACATCCGGCAATAGAGTTCTACTGGAAAAATCACCGCATAAGTGCCATAAAAGAAAAGAAGCAGAATCGCCAGAAGACTGACTGCCAATTTCCCGCACAGAAGCATTCCGAGAATAACCGTATGATAAAGTAACAGAAACCCCAAAAAAGAAAGAAGCAGGGAGCAGGACAGATGAAAAAGTGCTGTGTTCCTGCTTAAAATCTGCCCACTGACATCAGCAATCACAAAGGAGATCAGTTTGTAGGCGGCAAATGGGATCAGATAAAACAGAATCCCGTTCCAGTAAGAGGCGAAAAACAACTGTTTTCTGGAAAGTGGGAGGCTGAGAAAAAAGTCTGCTTTTTTTCGGGAGTGCAAATATAAAAATCCGTGAATTCCACAAAAAACAGCGGAAAATACTGTAAAGCAAAAAGAACGCACATCTGGCATTCCGATCAGATCGGAAGTGACGGCATGGTAATCCGATAGAGAGAACATTTCAAAGGTAAAGGAAAGGACAGACATGGCTGCAAGGTAAAGAAGGAGCCAGAATGCCCAAAGTCTCTGTGTACGTTCTAATTTTTGATAGTTAATAGATAAGTTCTTTGATGTCATAGCCAATCCTTTCTGTTTCGTAAATAAATATTTCTTCCA
>ENA-ORTP01002679-ORTP01002679.1-human-gut-metagenome-genome-assembly--contig:-NODE-2679-length-14224-cov-8.195497_pt1 | contig 14224 bp, 18 predicted proteins | sample MGYA00241913_ERZ509190 | MGnify/ENA primary metagenome ERZ509190 (study PRJEB26280, sample SAMEA2338839) | human gut metagenome | biome: human gut; feature: human-associated habitat; material: faeces...
CAGTGGAAGACATTGCAGAACTCTTTGGATTATCAGTTTCGTTTGCTTACCGGGTGGTGGAAAGAATGAATGCCGATCTGGAAAGCAAAAACTATTATGTGATTCTCGGTCGGGTACCAACCCGTTATGTAGAGGACAAGATCTATGGTCTGGAACATGTTGAGCAATATTTGAAGGAGGATAAAGCGATATGAGTATAGTGCAGGAAAAAATGTATATGGATGTGGATGATGTGTGTGCAATTCTTGGTGTTTCTAAAGCGTATGCCTACAATTTGATGCGAGAGTGCATATGGCACATCTCAACGGCCGGGTTTGCGGAGCAAAACGGCCGAAATGCGAAGCTGAACGGTCGCATCATCTTTGATTATTAGCATAGCCTCAGCGATAATAAGTGTATTCATCCATTGGATGAAAATACATTTATTACAGGAGGATAATGTATGCTGGATTACAAGAACATCATTATCAAACATTATGCGCTTTCTCTTTCAGGAAGCGAAATTGCCAGACAGCTGGGTGCAAGCAAATCGGGAGTGAATGACTTCTTAAGAGCATTTGATAAATGCGAGTCACTTTCCTATCCCCTTCCACCAGGTATTACGAATTATGGAATTGCTGAACTTGTATATGGTTCTGTGCCTGGCTCCGGAGGTCGTAATGAAAATATAGAGTATCCAGACTATGAAGCAGATGCAAAGCTCATGGCAACACGAAAAAACATGACTTTGGTTTTCCTATGGAACAGATACTCTAAAAAATGCGCGGAAGAAGGAAAGCGGTTTTATCAGTATCGACAGTATTGCGAACTCTACAATAAGTGGTGCGATGAGAATTACGAGACTGCCCACTTTGATGCTGTGATCGCCCAAAAGATGGAAGTGGACTTCGCAGGACAGACATTTGACATGACGGATCCTCTTACAGGGGAAATCCTGCCAATCGTTGTTTTTGTAGCAATTCTGCCATATTCTCAGTATATTTATGCAGAAGGAATGCTCTCAACAAAAGAGCCACAGTGGATCGAAGTCAATAACCATGCCCTTGATTATTTCGGTGGCGTACCTGCATTGGTCGTATGTGATAACTGCAAGCAGGCAGTCATCGCAAATCAGGACTGGATCGAACCGGAATTGAACAAGGACTATGCCGACTGGGCGGATCATTATGGTACCGCAATTCTTCCGGCAAAGGTTCGGAAACCGAAGTTTTATCGGCGAAAAAATGTTATCGGAAATTCTATGAAAGATTCTCAGAATACGCCAATGTTCCGATATTTGCAGAGGTATTTTTTCTGATAATCTTTTCTCTGATAATCTCAATTGCTATTCTGATATTAACTACAGGATTTACCTGTGACAGAAAGGAGCATTGAGATGAATCAGTTAAAAGAAGTAGTAAACGCTGTCCTCGAACAGCAGAAGTTGCAGCTTGCCCCATCGACATATGATGCACGTAAAAATTATCTGAAACATCTGGTCGAGCATGGTGATTATCTGGGTATCCAAGTACCTTGTCAGAAACTATATGATTCCTATGTTGCGCGTGCAGTGACACCAGATCTCCGCTTTCAGTTATTACATGCGGTCCGGCTGGTAGACAGAGAAGCCGGAACAAAAGCTCTTACACCAGAAGGGAAGCTTTATAATGAGCCAAAACTTCCTTCCGCCAGTGAGTCAGAGGAAGTTTTTCGAAATATAGCCTTTCCAGTCGATGATTGCAGGATTGATACAGGGCACCTGATCCGCCGGGCAGAAAGTGAAATGGCTTATCTCCATCTTTCCTCATCTACCAGATGGCAGTACATGCAGGCATGGCGGGAGTTATATACATTTCTCTATCTTTCCCGGAGTACTGTATTCATGCGGGAATCCTGTAATGCTTTTGTTGAAGATAACACCCAAAAGCATGAGGACGGCTCCCTGAATGAATGGAAAAGAAAAATCCGACGCCGTTCTGTCTGCGTATTGCTTGAAGTAGCAGATACCGGCTGTTTTCAATGGAAACTGTTTCTTTCCAAGAAAATATGCTGTTCTGATGACACAATGGAATCTCTTCGCCAGCAGTATCTTACATTTCTGCAGACCAAGAACTTCGAAAAGAAAACCATTGCTCTTTATGACTATGCGTTCAGATCCTTTATCAAAGGGGCAGGAGTAACTGACGTTAGCGGACTTCGTGAACTACAGACTGCGCAGATTCAATCTCTGCTGGTCTTTCTGTCAGAACGACTTTGTCTAAACAGCAGGGGAACTGTTTTCCCGATTATACGGCAGATCCTGTCTTATCTGTATACGGCCGGCTTTATTCCTACGGATTTCTCAGGGATGATACTGACTCCCGCATATAAAAAAACACATTTAAGGCCATATATAACTGCTTCGGATGAAAAAAAGCTTTTTCGTGCAATGGAGGAGGCACCGCTTCGTACCAAAGCAATGATGCTGCTGGGGCTACGGCTCGGATTGCGCGATATTGATATCTGTTGCCTCCGCTTCAGCCAGATTGACTGGAAAAATGACCAGATCATACTGGAACAGGAAAAAACCGGTGTGACTATATACCTTCCGCTGCTGGAGGATGTTGGGAATGCCATTATGGACTATATCCTGAACGAACGCCCCACAGAAGCAAAAAAGAATCCATATGTTTTCGTGAGGAGGCAGGCACCTTATAAAAAGCTCGAGTCCATGTACATGGTATGCTCAAAACTGTTTGAAAGAGCAGAAATCCAGACTGTCAACAGGGACAGCTGCGGAGTACATGTCTGTCGGTATACGCTAACGCACAAACTTCTTTTAAACAAGATACCGCATCAGGTAATCACAGATGTCCTTGGCCATGTTTCCAAAGAATCTGATAAGCCATATCTGTCAATGGAAGAACAGATGTTAAAGGAATGTCCGCTTGATTTCTCGCTGATCGGGCAGAAATACTGGGAAGAAGGTGATGGTTTTGTCTGATCCTGTTTTCCGCAGCAAACTTCGGGATGATCTTGAAGCCTTCATCTCCCAAAAAAGAGCATCTGGATACCCTTATCATACTTCATCAAAAGTATTGGGGTATCTTGACACCATGATTGCAGAGGATTATCCAGACTGCAGTACCCTGTCCAAAGAAATCTGTGATGCATGGATCAGGAAATGTTCCGTATTGCATCAGAACACTTTGCTCAGGCGGGTGACTCCTGTCCGTCAATTCGCCAAATACCTTGTAGGAACAGGAAAGTCCGCATATATCATTCCCGGCGGAATACCAAGAAAACAGATACGGTATGATGCCCATATTTTTACAGAAGAAGAGTTAAAGGCATTCTTTGCTTCCATTGATGCCTGTAAAAAATCACCTTTTTCACCTTTACGCTGCTATGTGATACCGGTCATCTTCCGGCTTATTTATACCTGCGGCCTTAGAGCCTCGGAAGCCAGACTTTTACGCACCAATGATATCAATCTTTCTACAGGAAAGATTTTTATCCGGGAATCCAAAGGCTGGGAAGCCCGTATTGTTTTCGTCAGCGATGACATGCTGGATCTGCTCTGTCGATACGACCGCATCATCAGAGATACATACCCTGACAGGACAGCATTCTTTCCGAATCAATCTGGAGATTATTACAGTAAATCTACTCTGGATGAATGGTTCCATGAATTCTGGGATCAGCTTCCAGAAGCGGCCGTAACCAAAGGTAATCCGCCAAGGGTCCATGATTTTCGCCATACTTACTGTGTTTACAGGCTGAACCAATGGGTTAGAGAACATGCAGATCTGAATGCTTTATATCCTTATCTGAGTGAATTTATGGGACACTCAAACTTTGCAGACACGGATTATTATCTTACACTGGCTGAACCATTCTACTCTGAGTTTGAATCTCGTATGCACTCCGTAAATGCTTCTATACTACCGGAGGTGCCGCATGAAGATTAAAAAATCAGAGCTTTACTTTTATGAACTTCTCCGGGACTTCCTGCATAAATATTTGATCATACAGCGGAAGTTCACGGAGGCAACGGTAAAAAACTATACAGATTCGCTGGATCAATACCGCCAATACCTGCGTTCACAGAAAGATATCCCGTTTGATAAAGTTGGGTTTTACTGCTTTACAAAAGAAATGGTTTATGACTTCTGCATTTGGTTAAGAGACAGCGAGTCAAAATCAATCAACACAATAAATCTCCGGCTTTCGGCAATCAAGTCATTTCTACGTTACTGTAGTGAAGAAGATGCCACGTTATCAGAACTCTATCTGAAAGTAAGATCAGTCCGCCGCTTTAAAGGGAAAACAGATCCGAAGCTTGAATACCTGAGACCTGAACAGCTGGAATCTATCTTCTCTTGGCCGGATACAGCAACTCGGAATGGACGCCGTAACCAGTACTTCATGATCCACGCTTATGAAACCGGAGGCAGGATTGAAGAACTGGTCAATATGAGGCTGGAAGATATCATCCGAAACGGAGCAAGTGTACAGATTCGGCTACATGGAAAAGGTAACAAGACCCGGTATAATCCTCTTCCTGTAGAAGTCCTTCCACATCTGGATGCGTACCTTAATGAATTTCATCCAGGCAGAAATAATCAGGATTATCTTTTTTATACGATCCATAATGGTCAGCATACGAGAATGGCTCCAAGAACAGTGAATTCTTTTCTTGCGTCCTATGCAAAAGAACTGCACAAAATTGATCCATCTTTTCCGGAAGGACTCCACTGTCATGTCTTCCGGCACAGCATAGGAATGGCCATGTTCAAAGCGGGGATACCTCTGCCTTATATCAAGGACTTTCTGGGGCATTCATCAATCGATTCAACATCAATCTACGCCCACGCAGACAATGAGACAATGACTGCCGCTCTTCGCTCTGTAGATCAGGAAGCACTGCCTATAAAGGACTCTGACGGCAATGTTGTATCTTATCCGGAGAAAAAATGGAAAGGAAAAGAAGAATATCTGCTCCATTTCTGCGGGCTGGATTAAATAATTATCAGCAATCAAAGACAGCAGTTCAGCCTGAAAATACGATTATAGCGTTTATTCAGGCTGAGATTGCTGATAACATTTTTTCGCCGATAATCTTTGTTATCGGTAATTACCGATAAGAAGTTTAAAAGTTCTGTAGAAAACGCAGTAGGCATTCTTGAAAAAGGATTTTTCCATAAGTTGGAAGAACGTAAGTATTTCTCTTTAGAACAGTTCAACAAGGATCTCTGGAATGAACTGGAGGCTCTAAATAAGGAACCGTTCAAGAAAAAAGAACATAACAGATACTATTATTGGGAAGAGGAGAAACTTGAATTGATGCCGCTTCCCTCCATGCATTACGAGTACATGGAGAGAAAAACGGCAAAGGTGTCAAGTGACTTCCACGTACGCTTTGACAATGCTTATTATAGCGTAGACAAAGCGTTTTTGCATAAGAAAGTATCAGTTAAGGCATCATCAACTGTTGTCCGTATTTATTCTCTTGCCGGAGAATTACTTTGTGAATGGCCAAGAGCAACCAGAAAAGGCCAGTGGTCTACGAATCCGGAACATCTGCCGGATAATTATAAAGGATTCTCCCAGTGGAACGGTCCTTATTTTATTCAAAAAGCTCAGCTTATTGGAAAGAATACAAAGACTGTTATCCGTACTATTCTTAAATCCAGACCGTATGAAGTTCAGACCTATCGTATGTGTCTTGGTATCTTAAACTTCACTAAGAAATACAGCAACAAAGCCCTGGAGGAATGCTGCAAGCAGGCCATTACATTGAACAAGCAGAAATATACATTCATCAAAAATACAATATCTGTTGTTGCAGATGATCTCGGTGAGGCAGGATATCGGCATCCATCTCAATCCAAGAAAGAGCCTGTGCGTGGAGGATATGTAATGCCACTTGAGGCTTCCAGTATAGATACTCTCTTATCCCGCAGCAAGGCTCTTGCAGAACAGATGCGAGAGGGGGTGGATGATTGATGCTTACCGGAACTGAACTTGTAAATGAGCTTGTTGACGAATTGAATGAGCTGAAACTTTCAACAATGGCAGCCACTCTGGATGATCTGTATCACCGACCGGGCTTCCTTGAAATGGATCGTCTTACAATGATAGCAGAACTGATTGGCCCGCAGTTTCAGGAAAAGGTCAGTACGACACTGAAAAATCGGCTAACAGCCGCTCATCTGAAAGGATCTCCTGAAGAATTGGTAGACTGCGTTGATTCTGACAAACGGGAGTATCTGCCAGCAGGCATAACAGAGATGCTTTCTTCTCTGGACTTCATTGAAAGAGGCTACAATCTCTGTATCCTTGGTGAATCCGATGCCGGAAAGTCATATCTTGCAAAGGCTATCGGTATTAAAGCCTGTAACCGGTATAACGTTGGTTACTTCCACAGCGAAGAACTGTTGGAGAGCATGGTGGCTTTAAAGGAACAGAATTACGATAAATATGCCCGTAAAATGAAGAAGTATCTCAGATGGGAGTTAATCATCCTTGACGACTTTCTTCTTCATACCATTACAGATGAACGCGAGATCAAGATTCTATTTGAGCTACTCGAAAAGCGGAATGAACAGAGAAAAAGCACCATTGTATGCTCACAGCGAGATCCGATCAGTTGGAAAGCAATGATTCTCAACGATGAAGTGTCGGCTAATTCTATTATGAAGCGAGCTACAAAACACTATACTATCAAGATCAACACTCGATAAGTGATGGTCGATCAGCTAAAAGTGGGCGGCCGTTATGCTCCGCTCTCCGGCCGTTCCAAAACGCATTTGCGACCGCCGGAGAGCGCAAAATGCAGCGAGAGTACAACAAGGAGTTGAAAGCAAAAGGCTATATTGTAGTAGCTGGAAAAATCTCTACCAAATTTTTGGCAGAAAAGATTTACGGAATGAAGGTTGAGGATTAGCAATGGGTGTTTACAAAGAAGGAAAGAACTGGAAAGTTCAGGTCTATTATAAAGATTGGCAGGGCAACCAAAAGAGAAAACAAAAACGAGGATTCCGAACCAAGGGTGAAGCAAAAGAGTGGGAGCGAGACTTCCTTCAGCAACAGAGCCAGGGTGTGGATATCGAATTCGGGAACTTTCTGGAAATCTACTATAAGGATATGGATGTCAGACTTCGGGAACACACCATGTATACAAAGCGTTACATCATTGACTTGAAGATCAGACCGTATTTTGAGAAAAAGATTCTTAGTGAGATTACGGTGGCAGATGTACGTGCATGGCAGAATGAGTTGTTGCAATCTTTCACAAGAGGATGAAACACTTAGTTTTTTATCTTTGTAGAGCGTATGAAGCAGGGAAAGATATTTTCCTTTGAACTTATCTCGAAGGACATATATGGGGATGAAAAAGTTCTTAGCAGATTTTTTTATTCTATGAGCTTTAGTCAGACCGCCGCCCGAAATGATACAGTGCATGTGCACATGATAGCCTAACTCCTGGTTCCAGGTGTGGAGAACCTGAATGATTCCGGGGGTTGCACCGAGATACTTCTTATCGTAAGATAATTCAAGAAGTGTTTCGGCGCAGCATCTGTGAAGAAGAGCGTATAGAAGTTTCTGGTTACAGTAAATCAGTGGGTTTAATTCATGGGGTAACGTGAAAACCACATGAAAATAAGGGGTATCTATGACTTCTGCCCTGCGCTGATCTACCCAGACTTCTTTTAGGACAGCCTGACAGTTTGGACAGTTCCGGTTGCGGCAGGAATTGTTGTGTATTTCCACATGTCCGCAGTCCGTGCACTGACTGAAATTAATACCGAGCCTGCCGGATTTGCAGTTTAAGATGGCATGGGCAGCCTTCTGCTGGACCTCCGATTGAAACTGTTTCCTGGTACAATCCCTCTCATAGGAAGCTTCAAATATCTGTTGAATTTTATATTCATGCATGAGATTCACCTGCCATTCGATCCAAAGGACTGATTGTTTGTTGTATGGTACGACTGGAAAGATGTACATAGAGCGTGGTGGACAGCAGAGATTTGTGTCCCATCAGAGCTTTTATGGTAAGCAGATCTGTTCCGTTTTCATATAAGTGTGTCCCGAAAGCATGGCGGAAGGAATGACAGGTAAGTCTGCGTTCCCATCCCAACCGTGCCTCATGGGCGTGGATATGCCTTGAAAGGAAGAAGGTGTCGATTGGACGATCCTCTCCATTTTGTTTTGGAAACAGGAACCCTTTTGGCCTGCCGTATGCAAACCAATACCGGGTAAGAAGATCAAGGGCAGTTTTGGAGAGAATGGCATAACGGTCCTGCCTGCTTTTCGAGTGTGTGATATGAAGCCTCATATTTTTACGGTCAACATCTTCATACCGCAGACAACACACTTCACTGACACGAAGTCCGGAAGAATACATAAGAGCAACCATCGTCTTCTGTTTTAAATCAGGCATAGAGGAAATAAACTGCCATGTCTTTTCTCTGGAAGGAACATAAGGAAGGTATTCATCAAACTTACGCATGGGAAGTTGTGTGTCATCCCAAGGTTTATGTAACACATACAGGGTAAAGAAACGAAGCTGTGAAATCGCATGGTTGATGGTGCGGTCGGAAAGCCCTCTGGATTTTTGGAGCCATCGAATATAATCGCGCAATTCATCCCAGGAAACGTCTTCCGGCTGTTTCTGTAAGATGTTGGAAAGATAGTCGAGATACGCACGGATGTAAGTGCTGTAAGATTTCAGAGTATGGTCCGTAAGACCGCGAAGGGAGATCATCTCCCGATAAGTATTCAAATATTTGTCCATAATGGAACCTCCTAAAATAAATAGAAATCAAAGTGAAAGAAACCATTATTTTAGGCGGCGGACGATAAAAATTTTCAGATATGTAGTTGTTAAGTTTAAAAATCCATGATAACATAAGCATAGCAGTTTTTTTAGTTATGAGGTTGTTTGGTGTGGTAACTTAACAATACATCATAAACTTAAAAACTGCTACTTTTTTTGAAAAAAGTGGTGGGATTACGCACTGAGAGCTAGCCGTCGCGCCAGCGACTTGGTACAATAGAGACATGCTGAAGGAGGATCTCATATGGCAAAGCAACATGATAAACAATTTAAACTTGATGCAATCCGGTACTACGAAGATCATAAAGATTTAGGTGTACGTGGATGCGCAGAAAATCTTGGCATCGGATACAGCACATTAACAAAGTGGCTGAAAGATTTCCGTGAATCCGGAGATATTCCAGTTCGTGGTTCTGGTAATTACGCTTCTGATGAGCAGAAAGAAATTGCTCGTCTCAGACGTGAATTACGTGATGCACAAGATGCACTTGATGTACTAAAAAAAGCAATCAACATTCTGGGAAAATGACAGAAGCCATTTACCTTGAATTGTCTGAAAAGACGGAAGCTGCCAAGAAGGCTGGACGCCGGGTTTCCGTCTCCGGAATGTTGAAATTTTTAGGTGTCTCACGTTCAGGATATCTTTCATGGCTTCACCGCTTACCTTCAGATACAGAAAAGCGCCGTGAAGTTGTAAAAACAAAAATACAGGATATTTATGATAATTCCAAGCAAAACTATGGTGCTCCAAAAATTACTGTAGAACTACGAAAAACCGGTGAAGTCATTTCAGAAAGAACCGTTGGTACATATATGCGCCAAATGGGGATTCGTGCTCAGTGGAGCAAACCGTGGACTATCACTACAAAAGATTCTGATTTCAGCACGGAATTACAAAACATTCTTGATGAACAATTTAATCCTGACCGCCCGAATGCTGTATGGTGTTCGGATATCACCTACATCTGGACAGTAGATGGATTTGTCTATCTGACCAGTATTATGGATTTATTTTCCAGAAAGATCATTGCCTGGACGCTTTCAAAAACATTAGAAGTATCCTGCGTGATTGATACGATAAACAAAGCCAAAGCTCGGCGAAATACGAATCAAGCATTGATAATTCATTCTGATCGCGGTAGCCAATACGTTGCAAAGGAATATAAAAAGGCAACTAAAAATATGCAGCGTAGTTATTCAAAAAAGGCTTTTCCGTGGGATAATGCATGCATTGAATCCTTTCATTCTATTATCAAGCGTGAATGGTTGAACCGATTTAAAATCCGCGATTATAAGCAGGCTTATCGGCTGATTTTCGAATCCTTGGAAGCTTTCTATAATACGAAGCGTATTCACAGTCATTGCGACTATATGTCACCAGATGAATTTGAACAGGTATACGAAAGAACACATACGAAGGCTGAGCTTCTGGCAAGTTAAAATGGGGAGAAATTTCTCATTTTAACTTGTACTAAATCTTGACATAGGACCAGTGCTGATGAAAGGATATCTGCAGTCGATGAAGTCAAATATTCGAGAAATCATTCGTTATATTGATGACACGACACTTGAAAAATCAAATGATAAAAAGAAAGATAAACAGGAATCTGCGAGCACCATATCCGAGGAAGTGCAGGAATTTGTGAATCTGACAATTACAGAGCATATGGGGAAAGCATATTCAGAATGGAAGTTAAAGCAGGATAAAGAGCCAGTAAGTGAGATTGATAAGAAATACCAGAAATTACTGGAAACGTTATCCCAAGAACAGGAAGAAGTGATTACGGAATACTGTAATGCAATTTTTAGCAGTGGAGCAGAAACAGAAGAATTTTTCTATCGACTGGGATTAAAAGATGGACTGAATCTGAAAAATACGGTAAAATCTGTATTAGAAATGATATCATGAAATCGGAAGTTGGAGGATACACGCATGAAAATTGTAATCATTAATGGAAGTGCCAGAAAAGGAAACACGCTGACAGCAATCAATGCATTTATAAAAGGAGCATCAGAAAAGAATGAAATTGAAATCATTGAACCTGACAAACTCAACATTGCACCATGCAAGGGATGTGGTGTCTGTCAATGCTCTAAGGGATGCGTCGATAAGGATGATACAAATCCTACAATTGATAAAATTGCTGCCGCAGATATGATTCTTTTTGCTACACCAGTTTATTGGTGGGGAATGTCAGCACAATTGAAACTTATCATTGATAAGTGCTACTGCCGTGGATTGCAGTTAAAAAATAAAAAAGTTGGCACGATTGTTGTAGGCGGTTCTCCCGTAGACAGTATCCAGTATGAGCTGATTGATAAGCAGTTTGACTGTATGGCAAAATATCTTTCATGGGATATGCTTTTCAAAAAATCATATTATGCAACAGCCAGAGATGAACTTGAAAAAAACAAGGATTCCATGAACGAACTTGAGGGGATCGGAAAAAATTTATAAAGCACGTTCCAAATTCCTGTTTGCATATTTCATCAAACGGTACATATTAAAATTAACACAAAGGGAGATGTTAGAATGAAAGCTCATGAATATTGGTCTGTCGGAGCATTGATAACGATGCTAGGAACTTTTTATAGCGGATATAAAGGTTCAAAATCAAGCCATAAATATTTTGCGGCAAGTTCTTTGCTTTGTATGATTATGGCTATTTACACAGGTCATAAGATGATATCTAAAAACAAGAAAACAAAGAAAGAACCAATATCATTAGGAAATGAAGAATAATACAATCAACCTTGTGCCCAGTGGGCACGAAGTTGGCATAGTCACTATGGTGTCAGGAGAAATCCTGGCATCTTTTTTTTATATCTTTTTACACTTCAAAAAATAATTTCAAAAAATTTCTAAAATCATGTCCGATTTTGTCGCTCCCAATACAGAGTATATGGAAGGCAAATTGAAAATCCTCTGATTTCCAAAAATCACAAACGTAAAAGAGGTTCAGACAGTTCTTCCGATTGCACCTTGACAATTGAAGGAGCTGATACATCTTGAGGAACATGCTTACCGGAGATAATCCGGCTCGTGCAGGCGAAGACTCCTACGGGAAGAGCGAAGCAATAATGATACCACCGAAGGGTACAGGACCTCTGCTGAAACAGAGACTGTGACTGTATTTTTACAGCCGGGTTATCTGGAATGATAACGATCAGATGTATATGTACAGACAAAGCCCAAATGTGAATACTTAGATTTTCTTATTTATATTACAGGAGAAATCCTGTAGCAAGTGGGGAATGGTTCGAATCCATTCCTCATTTTTTCGTGCAGAAAATGCACAGATTATTATCCTGTTTGAAATACCAGGGAAGGGTGTTGCAGGAAGAAAGGGAGGACAAAAAGAATGAATACGATTGTTTTAATGGGTAGACTTGCCAGAGATCCAGAAACTAAGCTGACATCTACGCAAAAGGGACAAACCAAAGTATCTAGGTTTCCACTGGTAGTAAAAAGAAATCGCACAAGCAAAGCATTTGTAGTGATGATCACAGCTTATGGAAATAATGCAGAATTTGTGGAGAAATATCTTGAAAAAGGAATTAAGATTGCTCTTTCCGGAGAGTTGGTAATCTCTCAGATCAAAGATGAACAGACTGGAACTGCATCCTATTATACCGAAGTCATTATGGATAATGTAGAGTTTGCAGAAGCCAAAACAAAAAAAGAAGAATCTGACGGATTTCAACCAGCAGAGAAGAGGAAGATTCCATTCGATATACCAGAAGAACTTGAACAAGAAATGCCATTTCGATAGGAGGACAAGATTTATGAGAAAATACTTTTTAGAATTATTTGCAATAGGATTGGTTGATTCAGAAGGAAGAATCAATACAGAACATATGACAAGTGATGCGCTTATGACTGCCATGAAAACAATGGAAGAGCTGACGCAAATGAAAATGGATCGTTTGGTTTTGGAAACAACAATGGAGATGATCTTATGTATGTTTGAGTCATGTGACACAGAGGAATTTACAGAAATATTAGGCAAGCTGCTTGGCGGAAAGCAGACTTCTAAAGTGACAGCTCATTTGGAAGCACTGGAGGAATTGTTGACAGAAGAGGAATATAGTAGTTTCCTTGCAGAATATCTTGGTTATTTAACCGTGAATGTAGCAGAGTTTATTAGGAGCACAATCATTGAAAATGGTTTGATGTTACTTGCCGGTTCAGGAGGAGAAGAGGATGGAGAAGAGGATGGAGAAGACGGATTATAAAATCACAGAGTTTCACAATTCGGAGTTTGGTTCCATCCGTATGATTGAAGATGGAGGCAGACTTTTATTTTCTGGAATTGATGTAGCATTTGCTTTGGGATATGCAAAACCAAGAAATGCGATAAATGTTCATTGCAAGGGGGCCCTGAAACGGGGCGTCCTTACATCAGGTGGGGTACAGCCAATGATTTTTATTCCAGAGGGAGATGTATATCGGCTGATTACAAAAAGTCGTTTAAAGTCAGCACAGAATTTTGAGAAGTGGGTATTTGATGAGGTACTTCCGGCTATTAGGAAAACAGGCGGATATTTAGAGACCGATCTTTTAGACAGGGTAAAAGATAACCCGGAACTTCTTTTGGAATTTGCCGAGAGACTTTTGGCAGAAAACAATCGAAATCGAGAATTGCAAAATCGTGTAAAGGATATGCAGCCAAAAGCAGATTATTATGATCATTTCATGATTACAGGAGAATGCACCAATATTCGAACGACGGCAAAAGAGATTGAATTTCCAGAAAGAAAATTTGTGAAACTTCTTTTAAATAGAGGATTTCTATATAGGAGTCCATCCGGCACGCTGTTACCCTATGCGGTGGAGAAGAACAATGATCTGTTTATTGTAAAAGACTATTTTAACAATGGACATCTTGGTTCACAGACATTGGTTACACCAAAAGGAAAAGAATTTTTTAAAGCGTTGTGTGCGGAGGAAGAGTAAAGAATGAAGGAGGTGGTTGCCATGATTACAGATCTGGACAGCAGTTAAATCGCTGAAAGGAGGGAAAATCATGCAGGAAGAGGTAACTCAGAAAACGGTCACGTTCTGCATTCGGACTACCAAAGTAACAGCAGATTTATTGAAAAAGGTTCTTGCTGCTTATCTGCGTCATCAGAAGCAGAAATCGGTAGAGAAGAAAGCGAAGAAGAATCAGCCGAAACAGGGAAAGGTCACGGTAAAAGAGCTGGCAAAACAAAATGCCGGGATGGTCAATATCGAGATCACAAATAAGAATATCAAGTCCTTTGAACGTTATGCCAGAAAATACGGGATCAATTATGCTTTGAAAAAAGATAAGAGTAAAGATCCACCGATGTATCTGGTGTTTTTTAAAGGACGTGATCAGGATGCCCTCAATGCTGCTTTCCGTGAGTTTTCCCAGAAACAGATTCAAAAAGCGAATAAAC
>ENA-ORTP01002686-ORTP01002686.1-human-gut-metagenome-genome-assembly--contig:-NODE-2686-length-14167-cov-71.528345_pt1 | contig 14167 bp, 22 predicted proteins | sample MGYA00241913_ERZ509190 | MGnify/ENA primary metagenome ERZ509190 (study PRJEB26280, sample SAMEA2338839) | human gut metagenome | biome: human gut; feature: human-associated habitat; material: faeces...
CGACAACCTACGGGTTAACAGCCCGTCGCTCTAACCAATTATAGCTAACTCCCCACACGTTAATTATCTGCTACCAGTAAAACCTTGCATTAAGACATCACCAGTAACGTCACCTAATACATTTAGAAGATATTCAGATGCATTATTCTCAATAGATGGTTCTGTATCTTTGTGAATACGTTTTGCTAATACAAGCAATTCATCTAATTTTTGAATAATTAAGTCTAATTTCTCTTCCATAATACATTAAGTTAGTTGCGGATACAAGATTCGAACTTGTGACACCTTATGAGTGTTCCAGCTTATGAGACTGGCGAGATAGACCACTTCTCTAATCCGCGATGTTGAATAAAGGAATTTAGTTGGACATAAGGAAGACTTCAATCCTCACTTCATTGGTTTCCATCTGTTATGCTTCTAAATTCCTGTCATTAGGCTATGCTAGCTTTACCTAACCTCCACTAAAAATCTTTACGAGAGCCTTATTAGCGAATGCTCTCCATGCTTTCAAGTTAGCATGATACTAAGGTCTTCCTAACGTTGTGCCCTCAACAATACGCCTCCGTTTCACCCGTTGGAGGATTGGGGAGATGCGGTGCATACGAGAATCGAACTCGTACCCCAAGATAGACAGTCTAGTATCCTAACCATTAGACCAATGCACCAATTAATAGAGCAGATAATGAGAATCGAACTCACATCCTCGGCATGGCAAGCCGATGCACTAACCGTTGTGCTATATCTGCAAATCTTTATTCATTTGATAGTGAACATCTCTATGACAATTAGCACATAGAACTATACACTTTTCAAGTTCTGATTTTAATTTGTTAGGAGCTTGAATCATGTGAGATACACTTCCCTCTTTCTCACTTGGATTAGTGTGATGGAAGTCTAAACACCATATTCTATCTTCTCCACATATGGAGCATTTTAGTTGAGATTTGATTGAATTTAACCATTCTCTGTTGTGCTCCCTATATGACCTATTTCTATTAATGTAATCTTCCTTATGTGTAGCATAGTGTAACTTGCCATAGGCTCTAACACACTCTTTACACATTGTTTGAAGCCCATCTTTCTTTGATTTGTTCTTACCAAATTCAGATATAGGCTTATCCTTTCCACACTTGTTACAATGTTTAATTTCCATGAGCAGGATAACAGAATCGAACTGTTAATTTGACATTGGAAGTGTCACGTGATAACCGTTTCACCAATCCTGCAAGATGAAATGTGCCCATCTTCACAGACGAGCACACTTTTCACCAAAGCACTTGACTTTAGCAGATATTGTTGTGGGAGTGGTAGGATTCGAACCTACTCAGCCCGAAGGCAACGGATTTACAGTCCGCCCCAGCTCTCCAACTCTGGCGCACTCCCCTCAACAATGGGATAAATAAAACACAAACACAATCACGTTCTCTCAACGTTTCTGAGTACAAAGATAGTGTAATCTTTAGACTCTACAAAGTGAATAATGTTAAATTTTGTAACAATCAAATTTATTACTATATCCCATTATAGAAACCATTTCTTAATGCTCTACTAATAGTTATCTATCTTCACAGACCAATAACTGCTGACAAATGTAATTTTTACAAAGAATTGTAAGGAGAGAGGGATTCGAACCCTCAATGTATACACCTAGAATATTATACCACAGTCCCTAATGACTGCCGCTTTACCATTTGCGTATCCCCTTATATTACTACCTATCTTCACAGACAAGTAGTTTGTTCTACTATTTATGTCGAAAAGAAGCAGAGGGTGGGAGAGTCGAACTCCCACTCCCAAGAATTAAACGTTCTTGTGCTTTAACCATTAAGCTAACCCCCTAAGGACTAACTCGAAAATCCTCGATGATAGCCCCTAGTTGTGAGATAACGTTCAGTAGTTTCATGCTAATGCTGTTTATTAGTCTGACGTGTTAATCCACTTCACCAACGCGCCATGTTAGTAGAAAGGTGAGAATCATACACATAAGAGTCATACTGATTGCTGCTTACTTGCAATACTGCTTATCTAGTATGTTGATTCTTATGCTTCTATCTCACCTTTTAAAACAAAGGATTATGTTTAGAGGCGCGTACAGGATTCGAACCTGCGAATGGTCAGATTTATAATCAATTGATTATTTTAAGCTACTGGTTTCTCACTGTAAGGCTAAAGCTAAAGCTCTTGACTCAATGCTTATGCTAAATATCTAGGATTTAGTAATGCTGAGGCTTAAGCTAAAGCTTTAGTCAATATTTTATTTCTTACTTACCATGATGCAAGAAGTTAATGAGTTTCTCTACACTGAGGTTCGGACTCTGTGCTTCGTTATCATTAACAACCTTCAATGCTTCAATCACTGCTGCAAGAATCTTACTTCTTCTTTGCAGTAATTCAGCACGTTGTCTCTGTGTCCAGGCGCCAGTAAACTTCTGCAATGTATAATCGCCAGTTTCTACTGTTTTCTTCTTAACAGTAACCTTAGCGTTATAGTTAGCAGGTAACTTAGCTGGGTCAAGATTCGGGTCTTTAAGGATAACTTCCTCAGATTCAGTAGTACGAGTTATACCTTTCAACATTTCTGTCTCATGTACATCACGTCCCTGATATTCTGCATCAGTTCCTTCAAGCCAAACCTCAGAATCTGAACGCACTGGTACATTGGCGTACATATCTTCCAGCTGCTTACTGGTTAGGATAGTTTTAAGTCTCATAAGGTCAAGAGCAGTCAACTTACCAAATGAAACACCATCTACTATCAATTCAACTCTCGGTGCACCAGCAGAGTTAGTTGCCTCAACAGAGAATAGGTCTTTCAAATAAGGAATTGCATTCTGTTCGAACCATGTGAGCTTCTCCTCTACAGTTGTAGCTACCTTAGTAGTGCCCATATAACGAGCATCTTCTGCGTAGCCATCTCTCGGTTTGAAGGTCTTCTTGATACCCTCAAACATACCTTGCTTATTCTTAAAGAACACAGCATAATCACCAATCATTCTATTGAATGTTGATGTACCATGTTCTACTTTAGCAAGTAAAGTGTTAATCATACTTATTTCTTATTCTTTTTAAAGTTTGTATTCTTCTTAGTTTTGTTGACCACCTTTCGTTCAGACACAACAAGGCGATTTAACAATTCTTGGTCCATAGCTGCATTGAACAACTCTGTTGCATTCTTAGGTGTAGCCTTGAATGGTTTAGTTCCCAAGATAAATGCTACAGCAGCAGGGTCATAGCCACTGATATAGAAATTGTTCGGAGCATCTGCAAAGTCTTCAAACTTAGGACGAAGACCTCCACCATAATAACCGTTAGGTAAATCCCAAAGGATTAACTTAAAGTTATCTACATACTCCTTACTGAAACCACCTTTAAGTAGTCTTTGTCTAAATGCAGTAAAATTAGTAACGGATGCACCCCAACTACGAGCTGCATCAAATTCACCATCACTAACCAACAATGCTCCTGTTGGGAACTCGTTCTCAGAAATCTTCATTGTGCTTCTCAGCTTAACGAACATATCTGCCACAGATAATAAATTGGTATTACCAAAGTTACCATCTGTGTCGTTAGCCCATTTCTCAATAGGAGTCTTACCCTTCCATGTACAGAGCTTACAAGTACTACTAAATGTAGCATAGGCATCTTTAAATGGACCGTCCAGTAGAGCAGAGAAATATAATGCCATTGCTTTACCAATAGCATAAGAAGACATATTGGTTCCAACTGCCTTAGAGGTCATAGAACCAGAAATATCTCTAACCACTAACAGCTTGCTGTTCTGGTTAAGATTCTGTCTTCCAGTCTCAACTAGCCCATTAAACTGAGCATTGATAGTCTGTTCTCTATACTCTTCAAGCCTATTAGTACGGTAGCTTTCACCAAGCGGTTGGAACAACTCGAACACAAATCCAGTGTATTTAGCCACTTTGCGACCACTTATCCACTTAGAATACTTCTCTACCAATCCTTGATTTTTCAAGAACTTAGAGCCTACCAATAGGCTCAGAGCGCGTCCATGAATGGTATTGAAGTCCAGTTCGAGCAACTTCTTCTGACTTATTAATTGCTGCCAAGTATGAGCAGTTCCACTCTGTTTGAGTTTCCTGTATCTACGTTGTGCAGCACGGCTATCCGCAGTCTCTTTATCTGTCTTCTTATCCTTCTTCTTACCATAGATGCAAGAAGCAAGATACTGACCGATAATAGTACGAGCTTGTGATTCAACAGTTTTACATTCTTTCATTGAACGAATGGTTGGTAGGTATTTCTTCACCAATTCACTCGTATGACCATTAGCTAATCCAGCCAAGATAATCTTACGCATGAAATTCCAATCCAACTTTCTTCCTTCCCAGCCATGATATTGTAAATCAAGGCTCATCATTTCAAATACATCCTTCCAGCTACCAGCAGCGATGAAATAAGGCATGTTAGCCATGAATGTAGGTTTGTGATGCATAGCTAACCATAGCATACGCATAATACCTTCATTCTTCAATCCCTGTCCTCTCTGAACATCCAGAGTGATAGTTTCATTAGGAAGAACAATCTGAGTCTCACGAGTAATCAACCGAATATATACAGCGAGTTGCAGACACTTCTTCGGATTAATACTCCACAATTTATACATATCTTTAGATACCTCAGCATAATCACGAGGTGCCTTAAAGTTTGCAATCATTGAGAAGTTGTCTACGAATGCATCATTACTGGTGCTATACTTCTTAGCACCGTTTCCACTCACAGTCTCGGCTGATAGCTTCAATCCCTCCTTCACAAAATTGTTCTCTTGTGATTCAGTCTTAAAAAGACTTTTCTTTTTTTTACTAAATTCCATTGTTTATCTCTTAATTTATAAATTAATTGAGATAATTATATAGCGTGTTTTACCTACATAATCTATCCGTTAACGTTCTCATAAAACAATCACTCAGCTACTGGCAATGAAAGATGTTTGTAGCTGAGTGAAAGGTCAATAATGAAATGGAACTGACGACCTACTCTTGTATTGCTTGACCATTAATCAAAATATTGTTAAACATTTAGACGAATTTTACAAGAGACATAAGGATTTTCTCCTTACGTATTACATTGAGGAGTTGCACCTCATCCACCCGTAGAGGGCAGAATACAATCTATACGTAATAGGTTTCAACTTTTATTTATACACGTTTAAGTCAACCACATAGTGCGCACTATGTAACCTAACTCATCAGGTCAGTTTCGTGTCGTAGTTTATCCAACCACAGTTATATTTACCAACTTAGAAGTTCCTTTCTCTAACCCATGTATGAGTAGATATTCAGGCATTCCAGGTAGTTCATGTCCAGTACCGCTCATAGCTTCATAATCTTCTTCAGCCGAGAGATTGTAATATCTAAGAGTAGCTTCTACAGCTTGATTATATTCGCTTGGATATTCATGGCACGCATTTACACACGTGCCATTAAGCGGGTCAATGATTTGAATGTAAACCTTTTTCATATTACTTTACAGTTACTTCTTCATATATAAGAACTGGCTTAGAAACTCTATAGCCATTCTCAGTAAGCAGCTTAATAGCCTTATTAATTGCCTTATCAACTGGTACAAGCTCCTTATGTTCATGAACTGGAACTTCTTCAAGCACCTCCTCAATCTCCGTAGTTTCTTTAGGTTGTTTTACTGGTTCAACCCATGTACCTTGTTGTATAGCTTTCTTCTTTTGACTATACTTTCTTGCCTGTGCAGCTACTACCTTATTTATATGAATAGGCTCTGTACTAGACCAACTAAATCCATCTTGATATGTCAGTCCTGCCTGTACGAGAACACCTTGTTGAACCAATGTTGTAGCAAACTCGCTATACATGGGCACACCTAGGTCTTTAAATGCACTTCTAATGTCCTTAACTCCGAATACTCCAGAGTTCTCAGACTTCACTAGATTTACAGCAGCTGACAACTCTTCAGCTGTCATCTTACCGTAATTTCGTTTCTTTTTCTGTTCCATTTCAAATTGTCGATTAGTTAAACATAATATTGTGGACTTGGGCGGAGTCGAACCGCCGTCCAAACAACCCTTATTACAAGGATAACGTGTGTCTCATTTTTATTACATCAGCTAGTGAGTTCTAGCATGTAGATAGTTTTATTAGTCTTACTCAGAACCAGACTTATCATAGATGAAGTCAGTACACTTAAAGCTAATTTACAAACTACCAAACCTGGGCTGACCGAAGTCGGCTCTCCACCACTCCATTTACGTTGGAGAACGAGTAGTACTTTTAGGCATAGCCCTTGCGTCTCTACCATACACATTATGGAGAATCTCAGCTCTACTAACCTTTGGCGTTCAAGTTAAGTGGGCTGCCCTATATGCTTCTTCCCACACCTCTTCTGTTTCTAGGTCTTCTCCGTTAACCCGACTACATTAATACGTTAATATTAATAAGCCACAGCTTAAGCTGCCATTCTTACTTCAGTGTTGCCACTTAAAATTGTGTATCATTTTATAAGAGTTGGTACGAACTCTACACGTCCTTATAACTTGTAATCGCCTGTCAAAACCATGCAAGCCCAGTTAGTGCAGTTATACTCCTGCACTATGAGTTATTTCTCTGCTACTAATCCTAACTATTATACCACTAGGTGTACATTCTTCCCAATATCGTATATTACCTTTTACATATGTTTTAACTATAGTAATTGGCTCAATTCTTGGTAGTTTGTACGGTAAATATTTCTCTTTAGCTGTCTGACGTTCTTCTATAGGGTCATCAGCAATTACTTGTGTACTTAAAGGTACTAACATTAGAACGGTAAGTCAGTTATGTGTTTATACTTACAAAACTCATAGACACGCACATTGCTAATCTGTGCATCTTCTACAGCTTTGAGAGTTCTCTCGTAATCCCAACAAGTAGTTATTATCCTCTCAGGTTCACAGAAGAACCATTCCTTAATAATATCTTTGTCAGGTATTGGTTCATCAATAGTCCATTCCCATTCTTTCTGTAATCGTAAATCGTAGTGATGTAATATCTTGTATTCACCTCTACCAAACAATTCATCAAGTAGGTAATGTATTAATAAACCGCTTATAGCATCGCATCCACAGAAGATGATTTTCTCTTCTTTAGAGTGTAACTTTCTTAGAGCGTAATCCTTTGGCATACTATTTTACATATTTTTTGGCTAACTCCCATGCAGTTGGTGATGTCAACTTGTTAATTGCAGATTTATAACCAGCCTCTACTGCTGCTCTTTGTTCTTCTGGAACTAAGAATGCACATGTTAATAAAGGCTCTGAACCATTTCCAAACTTTCTGCAGATTGGTGGTCTTCTATCATAAATATTGCATCTACAATTCTCAGTTAAGAATGGACATTTATTCTTGTCAGGGTTATGGTCTGTGATTGGATAACACATTACCTCACCTTTCATATTCTCATTATCAATAACGAGAATCTCCTTGACTGGATTAACTATTCTGTTCTTTAAAGCAGTTAGATAATTCTTAGGCAATGGTGCATTATAGCAACATGTAGCCTTACATTTAGATATATCACACTTACTCATAAGAAGAAATAATCTCCACGCCCAAACAACATGCTGTAGTTCTCATGCCATCTTGTGCCACTCTTATCACATATAACTTTTAGAGTATCGCCTTCTATTGATTGTGGTTCAACTCTTCCAGTAAAAGCACCATTTCTACCAGAGAAAGGTTTGCCTTCTTCTAATTGCTTCAGTATATCCATTTCATTATTAGCTTTAAAAGTTGGCGGAGCTAGCTCACTTCACAGTGGACTAACCCCTTGATATTTGTCTTCAAAAACCTTCTTTAGTTATCGCCTTTCTTACGCAGCTTTGACATTACAATAGCTGCACCGAGAAGAGACTTGAGTTCCTTAGGCATACCCTCGATGATGTCCTTAATAGGGTTTTCATCAATGTCATGGTCACTGCCCTTACGATTCTCTAACGCATCTACTGTGTTGCGAACGGACTCTGCATCTTCTATAGAGATAGAGAATGTTTCACCACCGAATACAGATGCTTCCATTCTCTTGGTATCAACGTGAGCAACGTCATTGCCATCAATGTTGAATATGAAAGCTCCACAGTCCTTACACTGTTTAACTCCAAGTTCTTCTACTATACGTCCGATGTATACTGGAGCCTTGCCTACTGCAAGCAGTGCGAACGGTTCGAGAATGTTAGATAATTTGCTTATCAATGAAGGGTACTGTTCTTTAGTGCCATTCAGAATCATGTCAATCTTTTTCATGCTAAATCCTTATTTTTAAGTCGAATAATAAAAATGCCTAATAACACACATAGTACTAGAGGAATCCATAAAGATGCTCTAGTACACTGCCAGCCTAAGTATCCTACCATAAGTAGGAATGCAGCCTTAGTCAACCTTGCTTTCCACATACTTATCAAGATTAGTACGTGACAACAAGATACATACACTCCAGTCCATCTTGGACTCATCACACACTTCCTTAGCCGACTTGATGTATTCTACACAATCGTCAACTATAGCTTTGTGCTGCTCGTCATTGATTTCGCCTTTGTTGAGTTTGGCGTCTGTCTGTTCGATGATAGATACCATTTCAGCTACAGAATAGGCAATGATACCTAACTGAATGTCTTGATTCAACACTTGAGCACGATTCACTAATTTGTTCTTTTCAATTTTCATTGTCGATTAGTTATTAAATTAAACAATATGACCAATTAGTTTCACCTATAAATAGGTTACTTATAGCATCGCCACGTAAAGGCTTAGTCATGATGCCGACCCCGTCACGGGGTATAGTAGAATCATATCTACCTATATATAAAATCTTAATTTATGGAACGCAAGACCTTCCTGTGCCTACAGTCTCGACAATAACCTCTGTTATTGAAGTGTACACGACTGTCTTCGATTGCCAGTGCAATCTCACGATACTTTGCCTTATCTCTCGATAAGACATCTCTCCAGTATCAAGGTCGGTATAAGAGATGCTCTGCATTAGTCTCAGGGCGTACCCATTATGGTCCAATTCCTTTCTGATTTCAGCTAACATGGTGTCCCATGCATTTTACACCTAAAACTTATATCTTTATAGCTGCATACTGTCATAACGTTGAGTTATTAACTCCGAGTACATCTTTTCATCCATATAGGAACTATGACTTCTTCTGTAAGCCTTACGCTAATATAAGAAACTGGTGCCCTCAATGTCTTGGGAAGTTATTGAGTTTTTAAGAATGTCAGGTAAGCTGACTAGATGCCCAAAAACCTAACTGCTAAATAAGCCTGGTGGCTAGGTACACGATTTTAAGTCCTTATAGGGCTTCAGACTATTCCAAAAGTGACCGTATGAAATATTCTCTACGTTCATACAGCCTTTTCTGGCGTTACGATACCAGACCTAGGTAGTACTCCCTAGTACAGACTAGATTTAAGTGCGAGTCTGCATACACACCATACGTTTTTAGAGTAGTGTCATGGCTAATTCCTACTTTAGTTTACCTACAACCATACTTGGTGCTCTGAGTATCCACGCTTTTATGTACAATATTAAACGCTTCTTCTTATACCAAGTGAGCACAGGTCTTGGGCTACTCTACTAACAGTAATCAATCTCTAATTATTAGATAATTGCACTTGTGTTTTCACTTATTCTCCTCACGAAGAACCTGCCTTAATTATGGATAAATGGTGCTAGCTATTAAACTAGCACCCATTACGTAGGCTATTTCTTTTTCTTGGATTTGTTGTAAACATCCAAATACATACTCTGGTACAGAACCTTCTTATCTGAAACTGGGCAGACGAAATGCTTCTTCATCAGATTAGTGAAGGCATCTATAGTCATGTTAGACAAGATTAAATCACGTACTCCTAGCCAAGCTAGTACTATATCACGCTTCAGTAAAGTGAGTCCTCCTCTTTCTTTACCTATTGCAGCAGCCATTTGTACTAACTGATTGTAAGCAATATCAGCTACTTTAGCCTGCTCTTCTGTGATTTGGAGTGTTCCTCTCTGTATCGCATCACCACATGCTTGACCTGTGATTAGTTGAGCGGCTGCTTTATATTGGAAACCACTCCTGCCGCCTCTGAAATGTTCATGGCTCTGACAGAACTTACGAAGAATATCATAAGACTCTCTTCCATCAACTATGTAAGCCTTTACGTAGTCTGCGGTTGACCACTTCTTTGAGTTGGAGTTATATCGTATTGCAGATAGCAACGGATTCTCGAACTCAAATTCCAAGTATGAGAGTATGTATGAGTTGCCTTCTCTCCACAATTCACAGGCAGCCATGAACCTATGCTGCCCGTCTATGATAAGTTTGGTTAGCTTATCAATTATGATTGGCGGAACAATCTCTCCTCTCTTCATAGCCTCTTTGATTTTGGCTACGTGTTTTAGGTCAGTTACGGTTCTATTTCCGTGAATAAGTTGAAGACCACTAGGAGATTGGATTCCAAGCACACTTGCTACTACTATTACATTCTTTTCCATGTCGATTAGTTATTTTATTTGTTATTTTTATTCTTTGTTACTATTTTTATACCAGAATACACAAGTTAGTATTCCAATAATAACGGCTATGACCGAAGCCATGCCGTCAGAGATGAATATACCACTACTTAATAGAATCATAATATTCTTCTTTTAGAACATTAGCAATTCCATTCAATACATAGTGAGGAACGTTGCCAGATAGCTGGAACCAAGGTTCTCCCACCTCGTTAGTAGTATATATTACAGCCATCCTAATTTTATGAACTTTAATGACACGAGGACGTCTATCAGATGTCTTTAGGTCATTGTATTTGTTAAGATGAACATAGAATGCATCAGTGTCATCTGGAATGTCATTCCATTTAGAGGTTTTAGACTCCTTTAAGAATGGCTGACAAGGGATGAGCTTAGCAGGTTTGTCTATCTCTATTGCATTGGGCAATGAGACAAACTTGTTGTTGTACTTTGCAACTATTGCCTTAGTATCAGGCAGATAAAATAATTTCATAATTTTAATCCTCCAATTATAGGTTTATACGATTAGTTAATTGTGCCAGTCTTTACAGCGCTGGCTTTCTGTATAGTTATTTGCATTCTCTAATAGATATTATATTAGTCTTTGCAATAGTGCATAAAGGTTTACCATTAGAATTAAGTGGTTGTACAAACTGCTCATCTTCATGGTATTCATTACAGTATACATAGTCTTTACCGTAACGATATTTAAATTCAACTTTGTATCTCATAGTTCTTGTTATATCATAAAGACACATTGGAAGGTTAAGCACATACTCCAGAAGCTGCAGCGTTCCTGTAACTTTGCCAGGCGAACCCACCTTTTTATTGCCTTTAAACCAATGTGTCTATTATTAACTTATTTACCAAAATAGTATTGTAATGCCTGCATTAGATTGGCATCTTGTGAATCAAAATCATTAGTATGTTCAGCTACATATTCTAATGAATCTAATGTTTTAAATGCTTCTTCAATACTACTAAAAGTTGTATCATATATTGTTGATGGTATAACTATTCTATTAGCTATTGCTCTACCATAACGTAATGATAATGATGTTGCTTTACCATTGTCTAGTAAAGACTTCATAAACTCCTCTTGTTGAGGAGTAAGGAGCAAGTCATTACTCTTATTCGTAACTTGTCCGAATTTGTTTATTCTCATAGGTAGATTTATTTTATAATTAATCCTTGAATGCACATGAAAGTACACCTACTAAGAATATACAAAATAAAAAGAGATAGATGAATATATCCATATTATTGCGATTAGTCAATTTAGTTATTGTGACACCTATCTCTAGGTGTTTCGTCTTAATTTGCAAAGACTCATCAGACAATTTCCTAAATTTGGGTTTAAATTGATGTAAGAGAATACAACAAACCATTAAAAAAGTGTATTCTCTTACTAAGTCCCTAACTAGACCAATTTGAATGTTTGGAAAATGACGGGAATTAGTTGGGGATTGTGCTACGCCAATCGCTCTTCTCCTTACTTTATTATCTCCTATTGTGCGAGTAGAGAACAACAAAGTTAAGAATTGCATATACATATCCAATTTTCTGTAATAGAAAAAAACATGTATCATACTTAGGAACGTCTGGATTAGATAGAACAGAGTAAATGACAGTTCCCACTCTAAGGATTCTGTCACCTACCAATTCACCTTTAACAGTTTGCGTTACGCGAGGTCGATTGTAAATACCCACTGGTTACCAAGTGTTCTAGTACCATTAGCTCTTTGTCTCATGGTCTGAACTGATTGGATACGTGGAATTTTAACCTTCTTACCGGCAATACTGTTCAAAGCTGACTCTGCATCTGCCGATTGTTTCCACAAATCAACAGCTGTACCTGATGCAATCACAGCCGGTAGGTTATTACCATCAGCATCCTTTGCACGAGTAGAATCATCATTGTAAGGTACAACAGCTTTTACGAATGAACTGAGATACAATTCTTTCGGTTGACCGTTAACCTCAACAAAGATACCAGGAGCAGGATTGCCATTGAACTTACGTATAAACTTAGATGCTTGCAAATCTTCACCAGAAGGAATGATAAATTCATCTCCTTCAGCAAACATATTGCTACCATCATTTACACGTACTTCAATGTTAGCAAAACTAACACCACTACCAACTTGACCACCAGCAACTTTAACTCTCTGAATTGCAGTTGCAACATTTTGACTTAATGCCATAATACTTAATTTATTAAAAGTTAATCTATTCCCAAGCTAGTTAATTGTTCCTATATTGCCTCTTGGGACAGACAAATATAGAAGACAATGTTCTAAGTACACCATCTAAACTTAACAATATATACATATCGTCAACATACTGTAGGCGTTATACATTTAGGCTATATTATAAGTTTTATAGTTAGGCTATATTGGTATATTATATAATATAGTATAGATAGTGGGATTGCTCCCACTATCATTCCATTAGAGCAGGGTTATTGCTCTAGTGCTTTCTCGTCGTTTGAATATCTAAAGGTCTGTGCCAACCAAAGACTCAACTCTGATTTATCTATATAAATAAATTCTGGCTTCAAAATGCTAACAGAGTGTTTAAAAAAGTTATCCTTATTTATTTCCTCACTTGTCACATTTAATGTATATTTTCCTATTATTCGTTCCATTTTATTGACTGTTTGTGGGGCGTGCTGTCGCCCCTGTTAATAGTTAATATCTTAAACCTGTACTATAATCGTCTTGGATTGATTGTATTGTTTCCAAAGTGTCCAAATCATAGCTAACAACACTTGCAAAACTCTCATAAACTTCAATATCTTCTAAAGTTGCCATAATGGTGTACGGTTTACCCACCAACCGTAAAGTTTTAAATTGTAAATTATTATTTATGTAAGCAGTTTAAAGACTTGCTTAGGTCTGTAATGTTATGCAAATTCAAAACCAATTAAAGCGGCTGGCACTTCAAAAGGTCTACCCGTTCTTGTCGATATAGAACGGGCATAAACTTGGCGATAGCAAATTATCTCCTTGTCTCTAACAAGGTTTGCAAATATTTCCCCCAGTTCTTTGTTTGTTGTATTGGGTGTAACTTTCGCCCTAACTTCTTTAGCAATGGTTGAGTTGTTGATAACTTCAACCGTCTTGCCGTCTTGTCTTTCAAATGCCTTTCTTAGAATGGTAGAAAGCCAAAGTTCTTGTTCTTGTCCGTCCTCGTCAATGAGTAGAGCAACCACACTAACCGTATTGCGTTCGTTTGATTGAGCAAAGCAATATTCATCAGGTGCTAACCTAAATCGCTTACCATTTTGGTATGGTGATAGGTCATCTTTTGGAATGGATGCAGTTCGGTTGGCAAGTTGGTTAAACACTTGTTCATTGTCTTTGTTAATTCTTGTAAAACCTTCTAACATGGCTTTAATGTTTCGACACGCTGGACTTCCTTCTAGTCCGTTAATGGTTTGTTTCGGGTTTGTGTCATTCACCCTAACGACTTGCCGTTTCCCTCTCGCACTGGGGCGTACGCCTTTGTCGCTAACTTTATGTAAGTGTTATAAATTTAGGCTTGATTTTTCTAACGAAACCCCCAGGGGGTGTTTCGTAGAACACTACCCTCCCTCTTGTAACTTACATAAAACACTACCCTCCCTCTTGTAACT
>ENA-ORTP01002692-ORTP01002692.1-human-gut-metagenome-genome-assembly--contig:-NODE-2692-length-14141-cov-3.333949_pt1 | contig 14141 bp, 12 predicted proteins | sample MGYA00241913_ERZ509190 | MGnify/ENA primary metagenome ERZ509190 (study PRJEB26280, sample SAMEA2338839) | human gut metagenome | biome: human gut; feature: human-associated habitat; material: faeces...
CACATCCCCGAACCGAAAAAGTTCTTCGCCATGCTGAACGCGATGGGAGCGCCTTACGGCGTCCGTTTCCGCGATAGGGACGTTTTCTCCAACACGCGCAAGGCCCTGCTCGCCGCCGAGTACGCGAAATCCATCGGCAAGGGAGAAAATTTTCTGCGCGCGATCTGGAGAGCCTATATGGAAGAGGGAAAAAACATTTCCGAAGAGGCTGTGATCGAAGAAGCGGCTATGACGGCGGGGCTCGGCCCCCGGGCGCTCGAGGTCGCGTGGGGAGCTCCGGAGTGGGGCGAGCGCCTTCGGGAAAATGCCGTGCTGAACGATCGCTGCGGAATGGACGGCAACGTGCCCGGATTTGTCATCGACGGAAAATACACGCTCTCAGGCGCTCAGTCCGCAAAGACATGGGAAGAGATCCTGCAGAGGATCGAACGGACGGGAGATTGACGCTTTTCGTCGATCAAAATATCCGATCGGCAACGCCGTTTTCCGCACCGTGCCGTCATAAATCTTGCGTTTTTCAGGGAATAAATATATACTTTTCATGCTTAACGTTATTTTTATTTCCGAAGGAGGAGTGTTTCATGAAAAAATATCGTGCCGGGCTCTGTCTCGCTGCCGCGCTGCTGGGCGCCGGAGCGGCTTTCGCCGCCGTGGAGCTGAAGCCGCAGAAGCACGGCCAGTGCTACACGGCCGAACAGCTCTTCATCCTCGACAAGGAAGGCGCCGGCGGCGGCATGGGCACGCTGCACGGCGAGTTTGCCTTCCGCCGCGAGCAGGCGCTCGAAGACGACGCGATCAAGGAGATCGGCTGGATGACGCTGAAGCCCGGCGCCTACATCGGCCTGCACGCCCACAAGGACAACGAGGACGCCTACCTGATCGTCTCCGGCAAGGGCGTTTTCACCGACGGCAACGGCAACGCCTGGGTCGTCGGCCCCGGCGACATGACGCTGGCCCGCCCCGGCCAGTCGCACGGCCTCGCCAACCTCTCCAAGGAAGACCTCGTGTTCCTCGACATCATCGCCAAGAACAACGCCGCCGACCTTGAAGCGCTCGCGAAGAACCCCACCGGCCAATGCTTCCGGCTGAAAGACCTCTTCGACAAGAACGTCGAGAAGGCCGGCGCGGGCAAGGGCACGGGAGTGCTCTACGGCAAGTTCGCCTTCCGCCGCGAGCAGGCCACCGACGACCAGGCCATCAAGGAGATCGGCCTGATGACCCTGAAAAAGGGCGCTTCCATCGGCATGCATCCGCACGTGGACAACGACGACGCCTACATCATCATCGCCGGCACGGGCGTTTTTACCGGCAGCGACGGCAAGGAGATCGAAGTCGGCCCCAAGTCCGTCACCATCGCCGGCCCCGGCGAGAGCCACGCGCTGCGCAACGACAACGACCAAGACCTGGTCTTCATCGACCTGATCGCCAGGAACCACGCGCTCAAAATCGCCAAATAACCAGGCATTTCGCGAAACAGAAAGGGAGGAAAAGGAGAGATCGTCTCCCTTTCCTGCCTTTGCGTTTTCATTTTTTTACCCCAGCGCCAGCTTCGCCACGCCGTCGGGCGAGAGCGCGCCGGCTTCGCGCAGCACGATGGGCGCGTTCCGGGCGAAGCTGCCGTGTTCGATGAAGCGGAAGGCGGCGGCGCAGACGTCGATCAAGGCTTCCGCGCTCCGGTGCGCGCGCGTCCAGCCGACAGCTGCAAAACGCGCCAGAGCGTAAACGGCGCAGAACGCTGCCAGTTCTTTTCTCAGCGACTCCGTCGCCGCGGAACAGGGGAAGCCGCAAAAGAACACGTGATTCACCAGCAGGTGTTCGGCAAAAACCGGCCATTCCGGAAATTCCGCCTCGAAGTCTTCCGAAAAACGAACGTACTTTTCCACGGCGGGAGCGAGCTCCGCCGCCGCGGCAGTCTTGAGCGCTTCCCCATCGAGAGGGAGGCCGTAGAGGGCGAAAACTTCCCGGGCGTAGTCGCCCAAACTGAGGCTGTCGCAGGCCAGTTCGCCCATCAGCAGCGCGCAGAGGCGAAAAGCCGCGGCGCGGTCAGGCTCCGCTTCCCCGGGAACAAGCCCGGCCAGCGCTCCTAAATTCATCAGCCGCCGCGGCACAGGATAACCGCGGTCCTGAAGAACGGCAAGACAGCGGTCGCGCGTCTCTCTGTCGCGGCGCGCCCGTTCGCCGTCTTCGCCGATCCGGAAGTCGGGCAGCGAAGCGGGCTTTTCGATGAGCAAAAAGCGCAGCGGCTCCCGCTGCTCCAGAAGCAGTTCCAGCGTGCGCTCGCAGCTGTTGGCGCAGGAGCATTCCCCTTCGAAAGAGACGCGCAGAGCGCGCGGATAGAGCCGGCACACGCCGGGGATCGCCGCTTCGCCGCGCTCCCGCTGCAGCGCGCAGTACCCGTCTTCCCGCTGCAGGTAGCAGCGGCCGCGCCAGTCGTGGTTCAGGCCCGCGTAACGTTCGGGCGTCGCGTCGGCGAGCACGGAAAAAGCGCGGTCCAGGCGTTTGCGCAGCGAGGCCGTGCAGTTCATGCCCACCAGGCGGAAGTAGTCGTCCCGGGACACGCAAACGCCCCAGCCTTTGCAGCAGCACGAGCGGCAGGCGCCGCACTTGCACTGGAATTTGGGAAAATACTCCGGCACGAGAATTTGCTGAATTTCAGCCATTTATAAAAACCCCTTCGGACAGGTTGAAAAAGCGCAGAGCTTTTCGAACGAATTATAATTCTGCGTGCCGCCGCCGATGAGGTTTTTATAAATACATAATGCAAATTATAATTTATATTTTTGTCCCAAAGGGTTTCGGCCGTTTCGAGCCATCATGGGGTGGCAAGGAACCCCTGAGCCCTTTTTGATAACGAGAATTAGGACAACATCCATGTGAGATTCTTTTATCGAGAAGCAGCGCCCCTTCACAGCCCCAGCTTCGCGAGCCACTCGGTTACGGCCTGTTGGGCCTGAGGGCGTTCGTTCTGGGCGACGGCGCCGCGCACGGCGAGGCCGCCAAGGATCTTGGCGCCGGGCAGGGCTTTTTGCAGCGACTCCTGCGTGCGCCCTATGCCGCTGCCTTCGTGGGTGGCGAACGGAACCACGGTTTTGCCCTTCCAGTCGTGGGATTCGAGGAAGGTGAACACGGCCATGGGCATTTCGCCCCACCAGATCGGATAGCCAAGAAAGACCGTGTCGTAGGCGCCGATATCTTTGTCCTCGGCCAGTTCGGGGCGCACTCCCGCGCGCAGTTCCTTCCTGGCGATGTCGGTGGTCTCGTCGTAGCCTTCGGGATAGGCGTTGGCGGCCCTGATCTCGAACAGGTCGGCGCCGGTGGCCGCAGCGATCATCTTGGCGACGATCATGGTGTTGCCTTCTTGAATGACGCCGACATGGTACTGCTCGCCGGTCTTGGAGAACACGGCGACGAGCGTTTTGCCCCGCGGCGCGGCCGGGGCGCAGCCGGCGGCCAGCGCCAGGACGGTCAGCGCGAGAATGAACTTTTTCATGTGGAACCACTCCTTCTGTGTGAAAAATTTTCGATTGGGGACGGAACCCCGCCGCCCGGCGTCAGTATAACATTGAAGCCGGCTCTCATGGCAAGATGACGATTCTTTCACAATGCAAGCGGCGAATTGCCGGGGACGTTTTTCGCCGCAACGGAGCCGCCGATAGGGTTCTCGCCGGCGGCAACGCCGGACACGCTTTCGACGCGCGCGCCGATCCGTTCCGGCGCAGCGGCCAGCCGTTCGCAGACTTTCTTGTCGCCGATTTCGCCGAGGTGGACGACCTCGTAGGGGGCAATGTCGCTGTCGATGTAGTTGATGACGAAGGCGTTCCAGCCGTCCCAGTAATAGAGGTGTCCCGCCTTGACCTGCGAGGTGCGTTCCGCGGCGAACTCCGGGCGGAAGGGCAGCTCGGCGTAGAACTCGTGCCCGCCGAAGCGTTTCATGTCCAGTTCCAGAGGCAGGCGCGCGGCGATGTCGCGCGCGGTGACGTTGTCTTCGAGCGCGGCGGCGTAGGTTTTCCCGTCGATGAGGATCTGCAAGGGTATTCTCCTTTCCGCCGCGTCGGATGCGGCGAAGCCGAAAAACGCGAACGCCAGCGCGACGCCGAGCTTTCTCATGGCGCGCCCTCTCATTTCTGCGGCCTGAGCGGACCGTAAAAAAACGAAGCCGTGGCGCCGCCGTCGACGAGAAAGTCGGCGCCGGTAATGAAAGCGCCCTGCGGCCCCATGAGCAGTTCGGCGACGTTCGCCACTTCGTCGGCGGTGCCGGGACGACCGGCCGGGCATTTGGCGAACATGGTCCTGTAGAATTCGCCGCGCGGTCCGTTGAATTCGTCCAGCGCCAGCGGCGTGACGATGATGCCGGGCGAGATGGAGTTGAGGCGCGCGCCGCGCTCGCCCCACTTGACCGCTTCGGCCATGACGCGCTTGACGTTGCAGCGTTTGGCCAGCTGATAGGCATGCAGCGTGTCGCGGACGTTTTTCGGCTGCAGCAGAGGCAGCGACAGCAACTCCTCCGCCGGCGTGCAGGCCAGCAGTTCGTCCTCGGCAGGGGTGAGCGCCGGCATACGGTGCCCCGACTGGCTGGAGATGGTCACGCCGGTGCCGCCGCGGGCGATGACGCTGCCCACTTCTTCAAGCAGCATGGCCGTGCCGTAAAGGTCGACTTTTAAAATCACGGGCACGGGCGCCTGGCTGGGCGATACGCCGGCGGCGTTGACAAAGCGCGTGATCCTGCCGTATCGCTGCGCTTCAGCGATCAGGGCGCGCACCGAGTCGCGCGAGGAGATGTCGGTTTCCACGGCGACGGCGTCGAATCCGGCCTCATTCATGGTCCTGGCGATGGCTTCGGCGTTTTCCAGACGCTTGTCGCCGACGACGATCTTCATTCCGAAGCCGACGCGGCGGGCGATGGCCATGCCGATCTGCCCGGCGCCGGTCCAAATCATCACGTCTTTCATGCGAAATTCCTCCTGTCTTTCGATGGATGTCACACGTTCGCCTTTGCCCAAGCGGCGATAACGGCTTCGGAGGCGGCCGCTTCGGCGCCGTGGACGGCCAGCCCCGCGCCGAACGAGGCCCCCTTGCACAGGGATTTGAGCGAACGTTCGCAGCTGCCGAGGCCGCTGCCCTCGTGCGTCATCAGGGGCAGCACTTTTTTGCCGGCGAAGTCAAGGCGCTCCAGCAACGAGAACACAGCCATCGGGAAGGTGCCCCACCAGCAGGGGCCGCAGACGAAAACCGTGTCGTAGCCGTCGAGCGAGTCGAGGTATCTTTTCAGCGCGGGACGAGCGTTGGCGCGCAGCTCGGCTCGGGCTTCCTCGGTGCAGGCGGCGTAGTCCGCCGCATAGTCCTTGACGGGCTCGACCTCGAACAGGTCGCCGCCGACGGCTTTTTGAACGAACTCGGCGGCGACCTCCGTGTTGCCTTTTTTCAGGTTGACGATCGAGCCGTTGACGTAATTCTGCCCCTTGCGCGAATAGTAGACGATCAGATTTCCCGGCATGACGTTGCCTCCTCATTTGAATTCGATTCGGGCGTTCGGCGCGGGGCCGAACTTCCGTCTCGCGTTTTGTCCGCATCATATACGATAAAGCACGCTTCAGGGCAAACTTTCCAAATCGCGCTTTGCGGCGGGAACGATGAAACGAGACGCTTCTTCCGCGCCGGGAAACCGGAAAGCGCGTCTGCATTTTTCCTTTCTTTGTGTTAGACTGGGGCCGTACCATAAAAATCAACGGTTCGGGAGGATGCACATGAAAAAGTTTGCGGCTCTGGTTCTGGCGGTATGGGTGACGGCCGGCGCGGGCGGCGCGGCGGAGAGGCCCAAGGTGACGATCTACACCTCGATGTACGAGGACATCATCGAGGCGATGACCGACGTGCTCGCGGAAAAGTTCCCCGACTACGACGTCGAGTTCTTCTACGGCGGCACCGGCACACTGCAGGCCAAGATCGCGGCGGAGATGGACACGAAGAAGTTGGGCTGCGACATCCTCATGGTGGCCGATCCGTCCTACGCGCTGGAGCTGAAGGCGAAGGGCGTCCTCCATCCCTACGTTTCCAAGGAAGCGGCGCATCTGGCCTTCGAATACGACCCCGAAGGCTGCTGGTATCCCGTGCGCGTCAGCAACATGATCCTGGCGTACAATCCCGAGAAGTACAAGAAAGAAGACGTGCCCCGCACGTTCGGCGATTTCGCCGGTGAATCCATGAAAGGCGTCGGTTCCATGTCGAACCCGCTCACGTCGGGCACGGCGCTGGTCGCCATCTCGGCGCTGAAGGACAAGTACGGCTACGGGTATTACGACAGGCTGGGCGCCAACCGCGTCATGGTCGAGTCCGGCTCGGTGGCGCTGACCAAGCTGGAGACGGGCGAATGCAAGGAGATCATGATCCTCGAGGAATCGGTGCTGAAAAAGCGCGAGGAAGAAGGCAGCGCCATCGAAGTGATCTATCCCGAAGACGGCACGATCTGCGTGCCCTCGCCAATCATGACCGTGAAGGACGAGTGGAGCGCCCACGGCCACGAAAAAGTCTGCGAGGAATTGACGGACTGGTTCCTCTCTGCCGAGGGGCAAAAGTACATCGTCAAGGCGTGGATGCACTCCGTGCGCAAGGATCACCCCGAAGCGCCCTACGACGCGGCCGCCACCGCCGGCATCGTCGCCAACTCCATGCCCGTGAACTGGCAGCGCTGCCTCGACGAACGCGCCGAACTGAGAACGAACTTCGAAGAGCGCGTCAAGAACGCCGCCAGATAAGGCAAGACGGAAGGGCACCGCGAAGAAACGCCGTTTTGCGGCGAAACCTACAGATGAAAAAAAGCGCGGCGTCCGACTGGATGCCGCGCTTTCTTCATTTTGTACCGCTTTTCCCGCCGTCTTCGCAGCGCCCTTTGTTTGAAAGCTACATGCGCTCGTGGGCGGAACGGGCGATGACGTCGAGCTGCTGCTCGCGGGTGAGGTCGATGAACTTGACGGCGTAGCCGGAAACGCGGATCGTGAAGTTGGCGTACTCGGGTTTTTCGGGGTGGTCCATGGCGTCCTGGAGCCTGTCGACGCCGAAGACGTTGACGTTGAGGTGATGGGCGCCGCGGTCGAAGTAGCCGTCGAGCACGTGCACCAGATTGGCGCTGCGCTCTTCCGCCGTGTGGCCGAGCGCGCCGGGGCTGATGGTCTGGGTGTTGGAGATGCCGTCGAGGGCGCACTCGTAGGGCAGTTTGGCGATGGAGTTGAGCGAGGCCAGCAGGCCGTTCTTTTCCGCGCCGTAAGCGGGGTTCGCGCCGGGCGAGAGCGGTTCGAAGGCTTTGCGGCCGTCGGGCAGCGCGCCGGTGTTTTTGCCGTAGACGACGTTGGAAGTGATCGTCAAAATCGACGTGGTGGGCTCCGAACCGCGGTAGGTGTAGAAGCGGCGCAGCTTGGTCATGAAGGTCTTGAGCAGCCACACGGCGATCTCGTCGGCGCGGTCGTCGTCGTTGCCGTAGCGCGGGAAGTCGCCCTCGATCCTGAAATCCGTCGTCACGCCCCGCTCGTTGCGGACGGGGGACACGCGCGCGTATCTGATGGCCGAGAGCGAGTCGACGACGTGGGAAAATCCGGCGATGCCGGTGGCGAAGGTGCGCCGTACGTCCGTGTCGATCAGCGCCATCTCGGCGGCCTCGTAATAGTATTTGTCGTGCATGTACTGGATCAGGTTGAGCGTGTTGACGTACAGCCCCGCCAGCCAGTCGAGCATCGCGTCGAACTTGGCCATGACTTCATCGTAATCCAGCGTCTCCGCGGTGATGGGACGGTATTCGGGGCCGACCTGCGCGCCGGTCTTCTCGTCGACGCCGCCGTTGATGGCGTAGAGCAGGCACTTGGCGAGGTTGGCGCGGGCGCCGAAGAACTGCATCTCCTTGCCGGTCTGCGTGGCGGACACGCAGCAGCAGATGCTGTAATCGTCGCCCCAGACGGGACGCATCACGTCGTCGTTTTCGTACTGGATGGAGCTGGTCGAAACGGAAACGGCGGCGGCGTAGCGCCTGAAGTTCTCCGGCAGGCGCGAGGAGTAGAGCACAGTCAGGTTCGGCTCGGGCGCGGGCCCCATGTTCTCCAGCGTGTGCAGGAAGCGGAAGTCGTTTTTGGTCGTCATGTGGCGGCCGTCCAGCCCCAGCCCCGCCAGTTCCAGCGTAGCCCAGATGGGGTCGCCGGAGAAAAGCTGATTGTAGGAGGGGATGCGCGCGAACTTGACGATGCGGAGCTTGAGCACGAACTGGTCGATCAGCTCCTGCGCTTCCGCCTCGGTGAGCGTCCCTTCGCGCAGGTCGCGCTCGACGTAAACGTCGAGGAAGGTGGAGACGCGCCCCACGCTCATGGCCGCGCCGTTTTGGCTCTTGACGGCGGCAAGGTAGCCGAAATAGAGCCACTGCACGGCCTCGCGGGCGTTCCGCGCAGGACGGGAGATGTCGAAGCCGTAGGCGGCGGCCATCTCCCTCATCTGTTCGAGGGCGCGGATCTGTTCGCTCAGCTCTTCGCGCTGGCGGATCACGCCGTCGGTCATGATGCCGCAGCCGCAGTTGGCGAAGTCGGCCTTTTTCTTTTCGATCAGGAAATCGACGCCGTAGAGCGCCACGCGGCGATAGTCGCCGACGATGCGGCCGCGCCCGTAAGTGTCGGGCAGGCCGGTGATGATCTTGTTGCGGCGGGCGGCGATCATCTCCGGCGTGTAGGCGTCGAACACGCCCTGATTGTGGGTCTTGCGGTATTCGGTGAAGATTTTGTGCAGCTCGGGATTGGGCGTGTAGCCGTAAGTCGTGCAGGCCTCCTCGGCCATCTTGATGCCGCCGTAGGGCATGAAAGCGCGCTTGAGCGGCTTGTCGGTCTGCAGCCCGACGATCTTCTCGAGCGCTTTGTCGGCCTCGCCGATGTAGGCTGGCCCGTAGGCCGTGATCGACGAGACGGTCTCGGTCTCCATGTCGAGCACGCCGCCTTTGGCGCGCTCCTCCTTTTGCAGTTTCTGCACGTCGTCCCACAGCTTGGCGGTGGCGGCGCTGGGTCCGGCCAAAAAGGCGGCGTCGCCGTCGTAGGGGCTGTAATTGCGCTGGATGAAATCGCGGACGTTGACGTCGTCGCGCCAATGCGCTCCGGTGAAGCCTCTCCATTCTTCCCTCATGTTCATACTCCCTTTCTTTGAAGCGGCCGCGGCGGCCGCGTTAAAATTTCTTTACGGAAGACGCGCGGTTTTCTCCCGCTCGCCGTGCCAGCAGTGTGCCGCCTTTTTCGCGGCGACTCCCTGATTGTGATCGCGTTTGATCGTTTCGAACGGGATCGGGCGGCCGGGGCTCTTTTGGCCGCGCAGGACGGCCTCGGCGTTGGCGACCCGGTCGGGCGCCGGCGGCAGGACGCCGGACAGCGTATACGGCAGCCCCCTCTGCTTCCACTTGTACTCGCCGAAGGCGTGGTAGGGCAGCACTTCGATCTTTTCGACGTTGGCCAGCGTTTCGATGAAGGCCCGCATGCGGAACAGCGCGCCGTCGTCGTCGGTGACGCCGGGGACGAGCACGTGCCGGAGCCACACGGGCTTGCCGATCCCCGACAGCCAGCGGAGACAGTCGAGGATGTTCTCGTTGCCGCAGGCGGTCAGTTTTTTGTGCGGTCCGGGGTCGATGTGCTTGATGTCGACCATGAGCAGGTCGGTGTATTCCATCAGCTCGGCAATGGTCCCGAAAAACGGCTCTTCGCGCGTGAAGGGCTGCGCGGCCGTGTCGATGACGGTGTTGATGCCGCGCTTTTTGGCTTCCCTGAACAGTTCCAGCAGAAAGTCGATCTGCAGCAGTGGCTCGCCGCCGCTGACGGTGATTCCTCCCTCCTTGCCCCAGTAGCTGCGGTAGCGTTCCGCCCGGTCGAGCAGTTCGGCCGCGGTCTTCAGCTCGCCGCCGCGGCAGCCCCACGTGTCGGGGTTGTGGCAGTAGCGGCAGCGCATGGCGCAGCCCTTGAAAAAGATCACGAAACGGACGCCCGGCCCGTCGACGGAACCGAACGATTCGGTGGAATGGATCCTTCCCTGCAACATTGTCCTCTCCCCCTTTTGTCCCAACGGCGGAGACGGAAACGGCGCGGAAAACCTGAGAAGGCTTTCCGCGCCGTGTTTTTTCCGCCCCTGCGGCTTTCGCCTTCGGGACCAATATAGCGTTTTTTCGGGAACGATTCCTTGATTGCAGTCAACTTTGGCTCTCGGCCCGATAGATGTCTTCCAGCCCCGGGCGGTCGACGACGAGGATTCGCCCCTGCCCGGTACGGCGGATCAGGCCGTCTCTCTCGAAGCGGCTCAGGCCGCGGCTGACCGTTTCCGGACGCAGGCCGACGGAGGCGGCGATGTCGTCGAGTTTCAGTTCGATGTCGGGGCCGATGCAGCGCCGGTCGCGGTCCAGCAGAAAGCCGGCGAGGCGGAGGCGCGGATCGCGCACGGAGAGGAGCAGGTTCTTTTCGTTGGCCTGGCGCAGCTTCCGGCCGAGCAGGGAGATCAGCGTCATGGCGATCTGCGGCTGCTCGCCGAGCAGGCGCAGGAATTCGCCGCGGCCGACCAGGCACAGCCTGACGGGAGTGAGGCAGACGGCGGCGTAGGGATAGACGGTGTTCTCCATGAGCAGACCGTCCCAGACGGTGTCGCCGTCGTGCAGGATGTCGAAGATGTGTTCTTCGCCTTCGGCGTCGTAGCGGCAGAGTTTGACCTTTCCGGCGACGATGAACAGGACCGACCGGATCGGCTGGCCCTCGCGGAACAGCGTTTCGCCGCGGGCGCAATCCTTCTGCGACGAGTACCTGACCAGCCGCAGGCGAGCCTTCCCGGGCAGAAAGGAAAGCAGCGGCGAGGGGGTCGCGCAGGGCAGATTGCAGAGACAGGATCTTTTGTCGTCGTTTTCCATGTTTTCTCCATCGCGCGGCGTCGCTTCTCCAGCGATCGGGAGGCGCTCTCTTTCGTCGTTTGTCGGTTTCGCCGCGCGATGCTGCCGTCCTGTCTTCCGAACGGAACGGATATTATCGCGCGTACTGTTTAAATCACATTTTATCACGAAGAGAGCGTGAATACGTCTCCGCTCCGGAGAAAAAAGCGCGCCCCGTGAATTTTCGCGCGCCTTCCTGTACAATATGAAGAAGTCATGTTCCTTCGGGCACGCGGTTGCGCCCGGGGCACTTCACAAAATTCTTACGGCGGGAGCTGGTATCCGTGAGCGGGGGTTCGCCAACGATACAAAGTCCGGGAAAGTTCCGCATCGACGCGAAGGCGCTGCTGATCCTCGCGATCGTCGGCTTTCTGGTTCTGTTCAACGTGTTTCCGATGTGCTATCTGGTCGTCCGTTCGTTCTTCGCCGACGGCTCGTTCTCGCTCGCCGCGTTCGAGCGCATCTACACGTACAAGCTGAACTGGGAGGCGCTGCGCAACACGCTGGCGACGGCGGGGCTGTCGATGGTCTTCGGCGTGCTGATCGCCTTTCCGCTGGCATGGCTGGTGGGGCGCACCGACATGTACGGGCGCCGTTTCTTCCGCACGCTGTTCGTGATGACCTACATGGTGCCGCCCTACGTAGGGGCGATGGCCTGGCTGCGGCTGCTCAATCCGCGCGTGGGCACGCTGAACGTGTGGCTGGCGCGTCTTTTCGGACTGGCGGAAAATCCGTTCAACATCTACAGCATCGGCGGGCTGGTCTGGGTGCTGACGACGTTCTACTATCCCTACGCCTTCATCACCATCTCGCGCGCCATGGAGAAGATGGATCCTTCGCTGGAAGAGGCGTCGAAGATCTCGGGCGCTTCGCCGCTGAAGACGGTGCTGACGGTGACGTTCCCGATCATGCTGCCGTCGATCGTCGCCGCGGGGCTGCTGGTCTTCGTCTCGGCGGCGTCGTGCTACGGCATCCCTTCGATCATCGGCGCGCCGGGGCAGATCGACACGGTGACGACGCGCATCATCGACTACGTTTACGTGGGCTCGGCGGAAGGGCTGACGGACGCCACGACGCTGGCGGTGTCGCTGATGCTGATCGCCAATCTGGTGCTCTACGCGTCGACGTTCCTGTGCGGCAAGAAACAGTACATCACCGTGTCGGGCAAGTCGACGCGCCCCAACATCGTCGAGCTGGGACGCTGGCGGCTGCCGGTGACGGTCGCCGTGGCGCTGTTCGCGCTGGTCGTGGTGGCGCTGCCGTTCGCCACGGTGGCGATGACGTCGTTCACGAAGAATCTCGGCAAGGCGCTGACGGCCTCCAACTTCACGACGCGCTACTGGCACATCCTCTTCACGCGCAAAGGCATCCTCGACACGGCCAAAAACAGTTTCGTCGCCGCGTCGGCGGCGGCCACGGCGGGCATGGCGATCTCCTGCGCGATGGCCTGGCTGCTGACGCGCACGCAGGCGAAGGGGCGGCGCATCCCCGACTTTCTGATCACGCTCGGCAGCGGCACGCCCAGCGTGGTTATCGCCCTGGCGCTGATCATGACGATGTCGGGGCGCTTCGGCGTCAACATCTACAACACGCTGACGATCATGATCGTCGCCTACATGATCAAGTACCTGCTGATGGGCATGCGCACGGTGGTGTCGGCCATGAGCCAGATCCACCCGTCGCTGGAAGAAGCGTCGCTGATCTCCGGCGCGGGCTGGCTGCGCAGCTTCAAAGACGTGACGCTGCCGCTGATCGCGCCGTCGATCGTGGCGGGGTGGTTCTTGATCTTCATGCCCAGCTTCTACGAGCTGACCATGTCGACGCTGCTCTACTCCACCGACACCAAGACGATCGGCTACGAGTTGTTCACCTATCAGACCTACCACAGCCAGCAGACCGCCGCGGCCATCGCCACGGGCATTCTGACCCTCGTGGTCGCCGTCAACTGGATCCTCAACAAGCTCACCAAGGGCGAGTTCTCGATTTAGACAAGGAGCGCTTTTCGCATGTCTTCGATTACGTTGAATGAAGTGACCAAATCCTACGGCAGCGTTCAGGTGATCCGGAAGTTCAGCAGCGTCTTTTGCGACCGTGAGTTCGTGACGCTGCTGGGGCCTTCCGGCTGCGGCAAGACGACGATGCTGCGCATGATCGCCGGTTTCGAGAAGCCCACTTCGGGCGAGATCCTCATCGACGACGCCGTCGTCAGCGGCCGCGGCCAGTTCGTGCCGCCCAACCGCCGCAACATCGGCATGGTCTTTCAATCCTACGCCGTGTGGCCGCACATGGACGTGTTCGACAACGTCGCCTATCCGCTCAAGATCCAGGGGCTGCCCCGCGGCGAAATCAAGAAGCGCGTTTTCGATATTTTGGAGGCCGTTCACCTGACGCAGTACGTCAAGCGGCTGCCCAACGAGCTTTCCGGCGGCCAGCAGCAGCGCGTCGCGTTGGGGCGCGCGCTGGTGTGCAATCCGCGCGTGCTGCTGCTCGACGAGCCGCTGTCCAACCTCGACGCCAAACTGCGCGAGTCGATGCGCTTCGAGATCAAGGACATGCAGCGCCGCTTCGGCATCACCGTGGTCTACGTCACTCACGACCAGACCGAGGCCATGGCCATGAGCGACCGCGTCATCGTCTTCAACAAAGGCGCGGTGCAGCAGATGGACACGCCGACGAACATCTACCGCCGCCCGGCCAATCAGTTCGTGGCCGATTTCGTCGGCAAGATCAACTTCATCCGCGGCGCCGCCTCGGACGGGCGCGTCGACTTTCCCGGCGGCCAGTGGATGGCGTACGGCGGCGAGCGGCGCGGTCCCGTGGTGGTGGCCGTGCGCCCCGAGAACATGGTCATGCGCCGCGACCGCGGCGTGCTCAAGGGGACGCTGGCCAAAGCGTATTATCTCGGCGACACCAACGACTGCCGAGTGCGCATCGGCGACGCCGACGTGCGCGTGATCGCCGCCGGGCACACCTACGGCCAGATCCCCGAGGGCGAAGAGCTGTGGCTCGACTTCGACGAATATCTCGTCTTCGAGGACGACGGCGCAGACCAGACGCGGATTTTGTCGTAGCGGGGAACGCCCCGTCGCGGAACGGATCCGCAAAAAATGTTCCACGTGGAACGTTGTGTCTCGAGACCATTCGCTATCGGCATTCAGATGATATGATCAAAAATAGATATCATAAAACGACGGAAGCGGCCGAGGGGCGATGAATTGGAATTCAT
>ENA-ORTP01002706-ORTP01002706.1-human-gut-metagenome-genome-assembly--contig:-NODE-2706-length-14085-cov-33.141197_pt1 | contig 14085 bp, 17 predicted proteins | sample MGYA00241913_ERZ509190 | MGnify/ENA primary metagenome ERZ509190 (study PRJEB26280, sample SAMEA2338839) | human gut metagenome | biome: human gut; feature: human-associated habitat; material: faeces...
GTTTATTCGCTTTTTGAATCTGTTTCTGGGAAAACTCACGGAAAGCAGCATTGAGTGCATCCTGATCACGTCCCTTGAAGAATACCAGATAAACCGGAGGCTCTTTGCTCTTGTCTTTTTTCAGAGCATAATTGATCCCGTATTTTCTGGCATACCGTTCAAAGGACTTGATATTTTTGTCCGTGATCTCGATATTGACCATCCCGGCATTCTGTTTTGCCAGCTCTTTTACCGTGACCTTTCCCTGTTTCGGCTGATTTTTCTGTGCTTTCTTCTCTACTGATTTCTGCTTCTGATGACGCAGATACGCAACAAGAACCTTTTTCAACAGGTCTGCTGTAATCTTAGTAGCCCGAATACAGAACGTGACCGTTTTCTGAGTTACCTCTTCCTGCATGACTTTTCCCTCCTTTCAGCGATTCAACTGCTGTCCAGATCTGTAATCATGGCAATCACCCCCTTTAATAAAAAAAGACAAATTAACCGGTAATCAGGTTCTGCACCTGTACGAGTTTTTCTGTCCCTTCTTCTTTTCTCTTATCTTCTCCACCACAATAGATGGGAACACACATTTCAAGTATTCTACTGTAAATACGCTGATGGGCAGTATCCAAATCTGTGGATTTCATTTCATTCAGTCCCAGATTCGTTGTTATGATCAGCGGAAGCATTTTACAATAGCGGCTGTCTATCACATTATAGACCTGCTCCAAAGCAAACTCAGAATTTCGTTCTATTCCTAAATCATCAATAATCAGCAGCGGATAATCCACAAGATTTTGTATAATCTGGTTCTTATCTGCCTGATAGCTGGTCATTTCATTTAAAATCCTGGAAAAATTCGTCATCATGACACGTTCTCCCTGTTCCAAAAGTGCATTTGCAATACAGCCTGCAAAGAAACTTTTCCCAGTTCCAACTGGTCCCATCAAAAGCAATCCTACATTTTTTCTCTTCATATCTGTCCAGTTTTCTACATACTGCCTGGCAATTAGTGTCTTCTGGTTGCTTCCATTGTCATTTTCAAATTTCCATTCCCAGAATCTTCTTTCCCGAAGTCCGACGGATTTTCTCTGATAAAGCAGCCGCTGTGCTTCTTCCCGCTGCATCTTCTCATCCAGTTCCTGTCTGGCTTTCACCTCGCATTCGCACAAACAGGACACTACATGCTCAAATCCCATCAGACTGACTTTCATCTGTTTTCTTTTTCCACAGATGCCACAATGAAGACATCCCTCTTTGTCCAGATAATCTGCTGTTACTTTATTTTCCATCACAGGCTTTCTCCTTCCTGAAATTCATATTTATCCATTCCTGCCCTGGCTCCATCCCGTTCTGCCCAAAGACAGATTGTTGCAAAATGGTTCTGATATTCTTTTCCACTGGATTTCATATAAACAGAAAGATGATCAATTCGTTTCTGGTAATCCCATGGAAAAAGCATCATCAACTCCCGCAGTTCAGCTTCCGACAGAACAACATTTTTAAATCTCCCATACAGACTGAATTTTTCTTCCAAAGCGGAAGTATTGCCCTTACTCTTATCAGTATGATTCTTTTCAGTCTTATTTATCTTAGTATTACTTCCATCCAGATTCTTGAAGTCCGGACTTCTATTTTTTTGCGTTCCGGACTTCCAGTTTCTTGCAATCCGGATTTCCAATTCTTTGCAGTCTGGATTTCCAGTTTCTGGCGTTCCAGAAGCAACGTATCTTACTGGCTTTCCTCTGATCCGTTTCACAAAATTTTTCACATATATGACAGAAGGACGATTATTCCCCTGCCGATACCGTTCGATCAATCCAATCCCATGCACACTGTCAAGCTCATAAAGAAGCTTTGTCACTGTCGTATGCGACATTCGCAACAGCTCCTGCAATTCTGCGATCGTGTAAATAATATAGACATAACCATCACCGTCAATCCAACCATTTTTCTTGGATAGGCTGATTCGATCAAGCAGAATTCCGTAAAGGAGCTTTGCGTCTGTGGACAGGCTTGCAAACTCTTTTTCTGTGAACAGAGCTTTTGGTATCCGAAAAAAAGAAAACTGGTCAGATTCTTCTGCTCTGAAATATTCAAAATCTGCCATAATATTTTCCTACTCTTCTACATCGAAATCACAATTTGCCGCACTACCTGTACCATGACATAATTCATCAAGCACATAATTGAATGCATTCATCGCCTCTTCCAAATAGATTTTCCTAGCCTCTTTATCACACGCATACATATCGGCAATAAATCCTTCATCATTTCCTATTGCGTGTACCAGAGTCTCCAAAACTTTCATAAATTTCTTTTTTGAACACTTTTTATTCTGCCTGTTCACATATTTCTGAATATCCAGTACTCTATCAGCATTTTCCTCATTCTCTTCAAGAATTCCAAACGCCAGATCCATGCCAAATTCATAGCCATCACAGGAAATCTGATCAACATCAAGCTGTCCCAGCTCATCTCGATAATTTCTTTCTTCCATTGAAGTCAGTGGTGTCCCATATTCATCCAGATATCCCATATCTGCAATTGTTTCCAGAATATCTCTGGATGCTTTCACCATTTTGTCCATAATGATTTCTCTTTCTTCCATCGGCATATTTGCCATAATGCTGTCTAATGTCATCATTGATTCTTCCTCCATCTCATTTTCATAAATATCGTTGATATAAAAGTGGTTTGCTTTTCCATTGTTCGGAATGATACGCACCAGATTTCCAACCTCCACCAGTTCCTGTACTGCCTGATCTACCCCATATCTGGTTGTATTCAGGTCTTTCTTCATTTCACTTTTTGGATAAATTACATACAAATCCCCCTTACCATCTACCCAACCATTCTGCACCGCAAATTTCAAACGATCCAGAAATAAGCTGTATAAAATCTTTGCTGTATTTGACAGATTTTTGTATTTTTCCATCTGGAACAGCACCTTCGGCACCTGCAGACAATCTACCGGCATATACTCCATCTTACTCATTGATTGTTTCCTCCTTCTGTTTGTACAGCACTTCGGCTGAATTAATATTGATTTCCAACATCCCTACAAATACCTGATAGTACAGAAGGCATATCTGTTCATCCTCTCTTGCCAGATACAATCCTTCCAGTTCATCGGACGGATGTTTCATTCCATATACTGCCTGACAAATATCATGGATTTTCTCACATTCCACACTTCTAAGATGCTGCTCCAAGGTGTGGTTAAATCTCTGCCAGTCCTCCAGTTTCTGATTTACTGACATCATGCACTGGAACAGTTCCGCTGCTTCACATGCTGCTGACAGCACTACATTTTTGTTATTGATACTTCCATCGGCATTTTTCATATGCCCTACCATATACGCCTGATCTACTGAAACCATCTTTTATCCTCCTCTATCTAAACGGCATTTCTTCTTCCATGCCCTCTGGGATCTCTAAGAACCCTTCCGCATCTTCTGGAAACGGTGGTCTGTCAACCATTTTTGCACCTGCGAATTCAATCCGGTTTGCATACACTTCGGTGGTATAAATCTTTTTCCCGGTATCCTTATCTTCATAATTACCTGTGACAATCTCGCCTTCCACCATGACCTTCGTGCCCTGCATCAGATAATCTCTGGCAAATTCTGCTTTCTTTGCAAAAGCCTTTACCGGAATGAAACTGACTTCATCGGAATAATTTCTTCTGACTGCCAGAACAAACTTGGCAATCTTATGAAGTCCTTTTTCATTCTCCACTTCGTTGTATCCGGGATTTCTTACCAATCGCCCGGAAATAACTGTTGTATTCATTGGCTTAACCCTCCTATGCTTTCATTGATTTGTAACAGATGCCGATACATGGTCCACATTTTCCATAGGCACATCCGTAACATTCATCTTTTTCCAACTCTTCCTGCTTCATTTCATCGGCAAACATTCCTAACAGTGTTGTATAAATCTTTTTCATTGCAAGGAACTTTTCTTCTGCTTTTTCCATCTTCTCTTTATAAAATGGAATCAGTTCACGAAGAACTGGATGGAAACGTTCATTTTCATCATCCCAGGCACAGGTTTTCATCATACAACGTGGCTGTTTCTCATAATTGCACAGATAATACGGGCAGAACGTACAGCCTCTTTCTTTAACAATTTCCACCGGAATTACTGGCATCTGACTTTTGATTTCCTTAGTTACATGCTTACTTTCAATTCGCTCTCTCATATTAAAAATCCTCCAAGAATATATATTTGCAAAAGGGACTTCCCCTGAATTGCCTGGTTTTAAGCACAAAAAAAGAGGCAGACTTACGATTTTTGTTTTCGCAAGCCTGCCTCTTATCAATCTAATATTCTATTTTCCAATGACATACCGTATAAACACGTATATCGCTCTAATCACATACACTGGAATCATGATACTTCCAATCAATGCTCCAATGATGACACTTAATGCAGCCATCCCAAGTGTTGCTGTGGTATCCATTCCTCTCGGAATCAGAATCAACCGCATTTTATGTATTCCAAATGGAAGTCCAGCAATAAATACCCACCAGAACCAATCCGTCTGTCCACTGACCTTCATAATTGTTTTTGTCATCCAAAACCAGAATACCATAAATGCCAGTGGCAGAATCGATTTTTTAATTACATCTTCAATCGTCATCTTTTTTCTCCCTCTGTCTGATTCCTTCCGCCACCTCCCGATTAAGGTTTGCCAATATTTCTCTAACCACAGGAGAATCCAATCGAAAGGTTTCCAGATCTTTCTCCGTAAGCTCCCTTCCGTTCGCATCATATCTTCGTACAATTTTTAAAGCCATACTTTCACTTCCTTCCTGCTGATAATCCTAATGTTTTCAACAAATGTTTAAACTTCTCTCTTTTTATCCGTTTAACACGTATCTTTTCTATCTTTTTCAGATAGACTTGTATTCTCCTTGCCATATCTTCATTGCTCATTCTTTACCCTCTCTTTCTGCCCACGATGCCAGAAGCATAAATATAATTTCTTCCATCTGAGTCTTTGTATATGTATCTGGAAAATATTGTTTCAATTTCTTCGCCGGAATCTGCACCTGAACTTTTTCAGTACTTTCATTCATGCAAATCTGGTCAATTTCTGAATACGTCAACATCCGCTCTTTTGAAATCTGCTTCAATTCCTTTGCCTGCTTCATGGAAGGTACCATATTGTGATTACTCATATACTGAAATAATATCTGCTGCTCTTCAGTTCTCAAATAAGAAAGTTCAACAGCTGTGTTAAAGGGAAGCTTCTTCTCGTCTGCCAATTCTAATAGCTCTGCTACTAACTCTGTCAGATGAATATATCGAAGAATCTGTCTGGAACTATCTCCTGTATTCTGACTGACTTCTTCTGCCGCCAACTTCTTGCCAACTTGGCAAGAAGTTAAATCAGATCGTTTTCCCTGACGCTTTAACGCCTCATATTTCATTTTATAAGCAAATGCCTTTTCGCTGATCAACAGCTCTTCTCGTTGAATGTTGGAATCTACCATAATCACCGTCGCTTCATCATCTGTAAGATCTTTGATGATAACCGGCATTTTCTCTAGTCCAGCAAGTTCACATGCTCGTTTTCGCCGATGACCAGCTACCAGCTCATAACCACCGGATTCTCTCAACCGCACAATACCAGGAACCAACACGCCATATTGTGTAATACTTTCCGCTAATTCTTCCATTTTCTTATCATCTCTTACTTGAAACGGGTGATTCGTAAATGGATGAAGACTTCCTATTGCTATCTCACTAATTCCATTGGTTGTCTCTTCGTTTGTTCCAAACAATGCATCAAGCGGCTGTAAGGAAATGGGAGTTACTCTTTTTTTAGATGGCATCTTTCAGCACCTCCTCCGTCACTCTTCGATAGGCTTCTGTAGCTTTGCCTTTCGGATCATAAGAGAAAATACTCTGTCCTTCTCTGACTGCTTCCTTCATTCTTACAGAAAATGGAATATAATTATCAAAAATATGAATTTGACTTCCATATACATTTCTAAGAAGTTCCATATTATTTCTGGCATCATTTGTATGAGCATCGACCATCGTGAACAGAATCCCACCGACCTGCAGCTTCGGATTAATCTGCTTACGAACCTTACCGATCGTTTTTAACAACTGCTGCAATCCTTTGATTGGCAGATAGGACGCTTCAACTGGAATGAGGACTTCATCTGATGCAGCCAGCGCATTGATCGTAATCATTCCCAATGATGGCATACAATCAATGATGACTGCATCATATTGATCCTTGATACCATATAAAATCTGTTTCAATACATATTCCCTGCTCATTGCATTTACCAACTGTACTTCCGTACCTGCCAGTCCAATGTTAGAACAGATAATGTCTATTCCCTCTTTCTGATGTCTAATATAACAGTCTGAAGGAATATCTTCATCTTTCATTACTGCATCCATAAGAGCTGTAAGTGTTTCATTACTGTCATCACAATCACGATATCCAAATCCTGCGGATACATCAGACTGGGGATCGGCATCTACAATCAACACTTTCATATTCTTTTGTGCTAATCCTACTGCTAAATTAGCTGTACATGCGGATTTTCCCGTTCCCCCTTTTTGGTTTACAATAGAAATAATTCTAGCCATTTTTCATCACCTTTCATCGTCGTCAATCAAAAAGAGGACTGAATTAGACAACCGGAATCTATATTCCGTGCGAGCTAATTCAGTCCTATAATTACAATAATTCTGTTGTTTTTACTCTTGTCTTACACAAATCCATTTCCAGTCTGGATCTGTAATAATTCATATTCTGGAATGACAGCGCTGCCTTATTTTTCCCTTTTTCAGGGAGTTAAAAATAAGGACTAAATTAGTGCAACCCCTTGTATTTACTGGAGTTTTCTAACTTGTCCTTATTATAACTCGACCATGCGGTGTGATACGTGGAAGCGGAATGATATTTTCTTCATTATACTTCTCACATAATCTCTGCACTACCTTCTGGATATGCATGGCAACCTTTGGATTTCCGTTTTTGTCCAACAAGATAAATCCTGCGTATCCATCTATTATCGCCTCTTTTTTCTGTTTCTTTCTGTTGGAAAGAATATTGTAGAAGCTTTCATAGACTTCATCACTCATGGGAATGTAGCGGCAGCCGCATTCTGTTTTTGTTTTCTCAATATAGCGCTTTCCCTCTCTGGTTCTTACCAGCTGATGATCTACACGGATTCTTCTGCGGTCAAAATCAAGGTCTGAAATCGTCAATCCGCAAAACTCACTGATTCTCATACCGGTTCCCAGAAGAATCTTAATTTCATCCAAGTATCTGCAAAAATGAGCATCGTTTTTGATATATTCCAAAAACTGCTCCTGCTGCTTTGGAGTCAAGGCAACTCTTTTCTGGGTGTTGTTGGGAATAATATCCAGGCGGAACTCAAATGGATTCCTGCGGATAATATCCTCGGTGTAAGCCATCTGAAATGCCGGTTTTACCACACCTCGGATACTTGCGATGGTGCTGTAGGAATAACCGTCATCAAACAGCTTGATGAACCACAGCTTTGCATCTGACATTTTGATGTCACGAATGATTCTCTGACCGAAAGGCTCTTTCTGTACAACTCCCATCACAAATCGGTAACCTGTAGTGGTGTTGTAACGGACACCTCGTTTTAGGCTAATATAGCGCTCCAGTAACTGAACGACGGTGATCTCTCCTCCGGCATAGTCAATTCCTTCGTGACGCATCAATTTGATTTCATCCTCTTTTTTACGAAGCTTCATCAAATCCATGTCATAAATGGAGCGACGCTTTTTATTGGCATCTGTGTAACGGAACTCATACATTCCGTTCTTTCTTTGGCTTTCTCCTGTACGTAAAATACGTCCTTTGTTATCTCTTCTTTTGTCAGACATATTCTATCTCCTTTCTTATGAAAAGAGCCCCGATATGACGTACAAGCTACGAACGCAAAATCTGCCAGGCAGCGATTGATCGCCTGCGGGCAAATCGATGCACTGCAGATTTTATGTGAGTGCCCACGACAGCGAAAAAACGAAGTTTTTGAGCTGAAGTGGCGTACTCACAAATTCGCCGCACCCCAATTTTATCATATCGAAGCTCTCTTTTCTATGGTAAGTTCAGATGTTATTTGCGGCTAAATGGAGTAACATTGCTCAGTGAATTTATCCAGCTGTTTTCTCTTAATCAATCGCTTTGTGCCTACCCACAGCACAAAATCGCATCTGTCGTTGTTTGTGATTTCTCGTAATTTATTAATACCGATTCCGGAATACGCAGCCGCTTCTTCCAAGGTCAGATTTGTCTTTTCCCAGATAGGAACTTCTTTCATTGGCAAAACCTCCTGTATTTGAATATTGAACTGGCAAAGTGGCAAACTTTTTTGCCTATAGGCTGTTTGCCGTTTCGTTCTGCCCTTTCAGCCAGATCCACCAGTCTTTTCCCTGTCTTTCACTTTCCAATTTATCTTTCATGGAATTTCTCGCCAAACGAACGGTTCTTTCAGATATTCCTCGTTCTATGGCTTCTTTATTGATTTCTGCAATGGAAACTTTTTTACCATCCGCAAGAAATTCATAAATCAATTTGATCGCTTGTTCCTGTTTTAATTCCGCTTTGGTTCCCTCACCGCCGGCAAGCAAATCTTCTGCCGAAATGTCATAGGCACCAATCCAGCGAAAACCTTTCTGATCTCCCAGAGAAAAAGCCAATGACTGTCCCGGTGGAGCCAGGGAACTTTTCTCGTGAACAATCACTCGTGTGGTCGGGTCATCTTTCACTTTTCCCACGAAAAGAATACTTCTCACCACTGCGGCAATATCGATAGAACCAAGTCCACGATAGGTGCTCTGTGTTCCCGATGCTTTGTTCAGGTGTCCAATCATCACAATGGCACAGCCTGTGGATTGGGCAATGTCTGCTAACTTACGAAATACCGGTCGCACTTCATTGGCTCGATTCATATCTACATTCGCTCCAAGAAATGCCTGCAATGGGTCGATAACCATTAGCTTCGCATTGTTTTCTCTGATAGCTTTTTCGATGCGATCATCTGCCAATGTCAGCGGATTTTCTGCATCATCAATAACAAGCACTCGTTTCAAATCAGCGCCGGATGAAACCAATCTCGGCTTTACCGTATCGCCCAGACCGTCCTCTGCAGTCTGAAAAATCATATTGAATGGTTCAAAAGGTTCCATGTCAGGCAGAAACTTTTGATTGGTACAAGCCGCCGCAAGCTGCATGGCAAAGAATGTTTTTCCCTCGCCTGGATTACCCTGTACAATGGTTAATTTTCCAAAGGGAATATAGGGATACCACAACCAGTCCACTTCGGTCTGTTCCACATCGTCCATGCAAATTACAGGGACAGATCTCGCTGGCTTCGCAGGTTTTCTGATTCCAATTACCACATGGTCCTCGGACGCCAAACCATTTCGTTCATTGACCAGTTCTTCGTTCCAGTCTTTTGCCTGTGGCAGAAATCGATAGACTGAGATTTCCTGCGAAATCAGTTCTGCCAATTTTTCTGCGGCATTGTTTCCTGCTTCATCGTTATCGGTTGCAATCAATACACTTTCAATGTCCTTGCGTTCAGAAAGAAAACGCTCTAAAGCTCTCGGAGAAACACCACCTAAAGACAAATAACTGCGTTCTCTCCACCCAGCTGGATATAAAGCAATGTGAGAAAGCAAATCTATAGGGGCTTCAAACACATACAGTTCGGTTCCTTTTCCTCTGTAACAGAATCCATAGGATTTATCAGAAGCTGTCACATCCATACGGAATTGATCTGCTGTCCCTCTGCAGTGAGCATATCGATGAATACCATCCGCATCAGTACCCACAAAGACCACATTGTGGTGTTTCACATCTTCATAAATCAGACCATTTGCAATAAATTCTTCTACTAAGTCTTTGGGAAGTTTTCTTTCTTCCATCAGGTACTTTATGATTTTTTCATTGGATTCACAGCGAGTCGGAAGTTTAAATTCTGCTTTCGGTGACGATTCTGCCGCACACTCTACTGCTTCTTCTCCAATCAGCATCTGCATTGCTTCCGGGAATGTCTTATCAAAAAATTCCATCACAAAATCTATCGGGTAGCCGCCTTTGCTCTGACTGTGACGGAACCATTTATTCCCCTTAACGGTTACACTGGCATATCGTTCCCAGCGGTGCTCGTGACCGCTTTTGATTAGTTTTTCTCCCTGTGAACGAAGGAACTGTTCCAAGTTCACCTGATTCGCTCTGTCAATCTGTTCTTGTGTATAACTCATGTTCCACCTCCTGATTACAATGTGGTTACTGTTTCTTTGGTTTTATCGGAATGCAGCATTTCGGGATGTGTTTCACGCATCACCTGAGCCACATCACCCTTAACCTGATACAGCAAAGTCAGATCCTTTTGCAGCAACTTGTATTCCTGATATTCGGCTTCTCGCTGTGCCGACAGTTCAGAAAATTCGCTCTGCCATGCTTTCAGAGGAAAAGGTTCTTTTTCAAAGCCTTTCTCTTTCAGTTTTCGTTTTACCATGTAGAACTGGCGAAGCTCTCCTTCGTGTTCTGCCTTGTATTTCTCTTTTGCTTTGGTGAAACGATATTTCTCTTTTTTCATTTCATCAAATACCGGCTTCAACTCTGCATAAGTCTTTGCGTCCTCCATCAGCTGCTGAAGCTCTTTCAATCGAGTCTGTTTCTGATTCATGGAAGATTTTCTGGCTTCCACTTTTTCGTCCACAGAAGAAAGATAATTCTCAAAATCCCTGAGCGTCAGCACACCTCGCTGTGTCAGATAATTACACTCATCCATGAAACGCTTCAGATTGTTTTTCTTAGCTTTGGTTTTACCTCTGACATAGGTCATAGCTGTCTGATTGCGCATGGTGTGTGCTTCACTGAGCAGTTGAGCCAGATAAATTTCCTCCGGCTCTTTCAGAATTTCTTTTGCTTCCTGAATCCATTCTTTCAGTGCCGCAATGGTAGCTCTCATACTGCGAATCATATGATTGGTGGCTTTGATCCAGCGGTTCAATTCACCCTTTTCGGTACGAATCCCTTTCTTCTCCATCTTGCGAACATGGGGACCTTCATGGACAGTAGGAATTAAATCCAGTCCCTGATCTACATAGGAGCGATGGTCGATACGGCAATCCAGACCCTTTTCTTCAAATCTGGCATTTACCATATCCGCCCAGGCTTCACGCCACATATCCAGCGTTTCAGGTCTGCCCCAATTTGTGGTTGGGACAGCATCAAACTCCCACCCGCCATTTTCCTTTTTGATGCGGTTGCCGTCTTCATCCAAATGATAAACTCGGTGCTGCTTGACTCCCCATGTTCCATCATCATTCAGAGGACGAATGGGAACCAAAACATGAAAGTGTGGATTGGGGATGCCGCCTTCTTCTCGGTCGGGCTGATGTACCGCAAGATCGCAAATCATGCCATCAGAGACAAAGTATTTCTGAACAAATTCTTTCGCCAGTTCGATGTTCTCCCCTAAGGAAAATTCATTTTGCAGAGCCATATCGAAACTGTAAGCAAGCTGCGCCTTGTAATGCTTTTCGATCTGCTCCACTTCATTCCATAGCGTTGACCTGTCAGAAAATCTCTGTGGTGCGTGTTCCGGCAGAATGATTTCTGCCAGAATGACGCCGCCCTTCTTGGTGTAATCGTGAGTTTCCCCATCCCAGAGGTTATGCAGCTTTTCACCGGCACGATAGGCAGCACTGGCAACAGCAGTTCGCCCCTCGCTTCGTTTAATCTGATCCACATGGAAGTGATATAGTGCCATCAACTGTCACCTCCCATATCATGGTTTTCCATAGCCGCAGCCACCAGCTCCTGCACCGCAGGTAATGCAAAGACCTGTTCCATCAGCGAGTAAAACTCTACTTTTGTCAGGGAGTCCGCTTCTTTGGAAATGCTTTGGATGGCACCGCCCATGTTGCAAAGATGGTGCGTGCGCTGGCGTTCAGCTTTCTTCTCCAGATGTTTCTGTCGGTTTTGCAAAAGCTGAATTTTGTGTTCATATTGCTGCACCTTCAAACGGGCAGTTTCCAACTGCTCCAGAGTTTTTTCTTTGTTTTCCATTTCTCTTTTGCTCCTTGTCTTTTATTCATCCTTGCAAAAGCAAGGTATGTAAAAAGAGATAGGCGTTAGCCGCAAGAGTTTACTCTTGACCGGAATGGAATTCCGTAATATGTGAATGTGTTCAGACACAGGAGCATCTACCTTCGGAGAACGCACATACCGTAATGGAATAACCGGTATAGAAGTGCGCCCTTAGTTCCTAAGGGAATTTCGCTTGTTTCAGCTTTTGAGTAAATTGTAATTGATTCTTTGGAGTTGTTTTATTGCCTGGCTGGTAGAGTGATTTCATTTTATCAACTCTTATGCTGGATTTTTATGACCTTGTAGGGTGGGTTACCCACCCTAATGCGCTATTGACAAAACGGTAAATTTGTGATATTTACCATTCCATTTTCATTTCAGGTATAAAGAAAAAAAGCACTCAACCGTTAAGTTGAATGCTTTCGCACAATCAATATTCATTTTTATTTCAGCAAATCTGCCAGATAAAGTTCGTCCCTCTGATGCTTGCCTTTCAGCTGCTTATATCGTTTAACTGTATCCACCAGTAAATCAATTCGATCACCGTAATAGTCACGATAAAAAGCTGTGCTATTATCATAGCGGATTCTATTATAAACCACATTTTCTTTACTGAAAGATTTTGGACTTTTCTTTGATTTCTCCTTTTCAAAGTCGGCATTCAAGCCCTCAGAAATGATCAGCAGCATCTCCAATTCCGGTTTGGTACAGTACTTTTCGACGCCTTTTATCTTACCTTTATATTCTTTTGGAATCTTTAGTTCATCATTTAATTTGTCACCAATTCGCAAGACTTGAACATCTCCATGATACAGATTCAGTGCAGCCTTTACAGTAGGGTTGCTTGCAATCTGTCTTGCATGGTAAGGAACCAAGTTCAGCAAGTCATCTTCCGTAAAAATCAGTTTATCGTGTTCCAACAACATTCGAATAATCTCAAGTTCATTTGGACCTTCACACATAATCAGATACTTCATCTCATCAGCTCCTTCTTCAGTGCCATGAGATCTTCGTAGTTCACAGAAGTATCAAAGGCGTTGTTATAAAACTGACGGCTCTTTAAAAGCTCCGGCCTAATGTTGTAGGTTTCATACATATTATCCAGACGAATCTTATTATCCGATTTTGCAATCCAAATGTTATCCTGACGATTGAACAAATCCAAAACTTCACAGTAATGGGTTGTAAATACGAGTGTTGCAGATTTCTTATTCACAGTCTTATCCTTGAATAAGCTAATCATATTTTCAACCAATGTTTTATGGAAATGATTTTCCACTTCATCAATCAAAAGGTCAAAACCATTTTCCAGTGCTGCAACTACAAAAATATAAAGCAGAACGCCTTTTGTTGTACCGCTGGAAAGCATATAAACCAATTCCGAATCAGAAAGCTCTTTTACACAATCCTGATAAGTGAGTTTATAATGCTTTTCATCCATCATCTCAAGGCTCTGAATCTTATCATCAAAAATCTTGATAACTTTCGTCAGAACTTCTTTTGGTATTTTATAAGTTTTCATTGCTCTGAACATCAGACGATAAGTGTCTGCGCCTTCGCCGTCACAGTTAAAGTAAACAGCACGAGTAGCTTTCTTTTTCAGAACAAAGAATACAATGGATGTATCCTCCGGAAGCTCACCCAAATCACCAATTTCCTCAAACCCATCATCAGAATAAATTTCTTTCACTTTGGATTTGTAATATTTTTTTCGATAAATATGCTGCTCGGTAAAATTAGCTTTACTCCCCAAATTCGGATCAGCTTTCAAAACGGTATTGTACTTGTAAATAGAATCCTCATGATAGAAAATGATTTCTAATTTCACATTATCGTGGTTATAATGTTTATCTTCCAATCGAAATTCGCTGAGAATGGAATAACTGCACTCCATCAACTCAATCGCAGATGTTTTACCGGAAGCATTCTTACCTACAAATGATACGGTATTAAAAACATACAAATCCTCTGCAATCTCCTGCAGC
>ENA-ORTP01002718-ORTP01002718.1-human-gut-metagenome-genome-assembly--contig:-NODE-2718-length-14020-cov-6.952095_pt1 | contig 14020 bp, 13 predicted proteins | sample MGYA00241913_ERZ509190 | MGnify/ENA primary metagenome ERZ509190 (study PRJEB26280, sample SAMEA2338839) | human gut metagenome | biome: human gut; feature: human-associated habitat; material: faeces...
AAGAAAAATCGCTATGCGTAACCTTGGCAGGCCATCGCGCAGCGATTTTGTTCAATTATTATTATGGAAAGCAAGTACTTATGGAAAGCGCTTGAATCCTAAGCGCTTTAAATATAGGTTTTTCCTCTTGATTTACTTGTCATAAATATCTTTTGATATAGAAGGAGTACGAAGCCGTACTACTAATTCTATATCAGGAGGATTTGCCATGATAAGACAAATCAGTGTAGGAAACCTATGCGGTGAACTTGGGGAGATGTTGATTCATTTTCAATACTCTTCAGATTCCCTGCGCAGGTACAACAAGGTATTCGATGAATTCACAGAGTACGCAGGAGAAAGGGAATACTCCCAGCAGTTGGGAGCTGCTATCCGCACCCTTGCCGAGTATTACAACTTCGGTGTGATATTCAGAAGACAGATTTCCGTGGGGAAATCATATGGCCCGAACCATTCCGGGAGTGTACCGAAAAATTCCTCCTCTCAAAAGTGGAGTATGGCGTGTGTTATGGATATGTGAAGCATTGTAGAACCAGTTGGCGGTATAAGTTGATTGGTGTGTGTGGTAACTCAACAATACAACATATATTCAAAAACTGCTACTTTTTTATGAACAAAGTCGTGGTTTCACGTACTTAGGGCTAGCCGCCGCGCTAGCGGCTTGGTACAATTGTACAAGGGAAATCAAGTAATATATTTGGTGAAAAAGTTACGATAGTGCCAATTGAAGGTGACGGTAATAAAATCAATCCACGCTATCAGATAAAGTTGACCAATGATGACCTTGAGTACGGACAACTTGACAAAAACCCTTCCAGAATAATTTTTACTGATGTTACAACACTGGATAAGGCAAGATTGAGTAGAAAGATAGGAAAATTATCTCCTGCCAAAATGAAAGAAGTCAACAATTATCTGATAAAGCATTTGGATTTGACAATCGGAGCAAAATCCGGGGTTGACAAATAAGGACAATGTGATATAATAATAACATAGAAACATATTTATCAAGCTCATAAGAGCATTGGCTTCGGCTTTTTCAAGTGGGAATATACATTTTGTGTATATTCCCACATTTTCTACATATTAATATATAGAAGCAACGTTATCAAGTCCTATTATGGACATTGGCAGTACGCTTCTTCAAGGGAGGATAGACCATATATCCTCCCATTTTTTATAGCTATCTATATCAATTTTATTTCACATATCCTTAAATTTTTATTATTACTTTCAAAGAAATTATCTACACATTTCTTAGAAGATCACTAGTTCTTCCAAATGTTAAAAATTTCTTATACTACAATAAATCTTATAAATTAATTTGTTTCCTCAGATATTTTTTATTATTAAATCCTTGATTTTATTTAGTAAAAAATAATTTAACTAGATATAATCCTTTAATAATTTTATATTCATCTGCAATTTTATTCTTTAGATAAGAATCTCTTAAACTCTTAAAATTATATTTCTCTATAAACTGATTCTATTCTCTATATATTTCTACCAAATATAAAAGGTTAAATATAATTTTGGTTTCTGTATTCTTCTCTAATTTTTAAAAATTTTATTAAATTAATTATCTCCAAATAAGTTTTTTAGTTTTATAAAACCTCTTTCTATTTCTTTTAGTAATATTTATCCTATTCACAACTAAGAAATAAAAATTAATTTCTATAAAAGTCCTAAAATAACTTCTTTAATTATAAGGATAGTGATTTATTCTAAAGATTTTTTTAAATATCTTTTATGATAAAGATATTTAAAGGTAAATATACTAATTTTTTTACTTTTATTATAACCTTCTGAAAAAAGCTCTTAATTTGATTTAAGTTCTTTTTCCTTTACCTTTTATTTCATTGGTCTCCCCTCCTTTAGATACAATTTATTGTCTAGACTCATGTATCTTTTCTTGATATATTATTACCTCATAAAATTCATTTTGTCAATAGCCGAAACTGAAAAAAATTTCATTTTTTTAAATTTCAAAATTAATTTTTCAAAAAGAAATATTAATTCATACAATTATTATCTTAAATTCTAAAATATAATCTACAAAAATATAAAAAGGCTCAAAAAGTAAATAAGTTTCAAAAACTTTTTTTACTCTTGAGCCAATTTTTTTAAATTATTTTACTACTATATTAACTATTTTTTCAGGAACAACTATAACCTTTGCTAAAGTTTTTCCTTCCATATGTTTCTTAACATTTTCTATTTCTAGAGCTAATTTTTCAACAACTTCTTTTGAAGTTCCTCTTTCCACTTCTACAGTTCCTCTTACTTTTCCATTTACCTGTACAGCTATAACAACATCTGAAGATATTGTAAGCTCTTCTTTATAAGTAGGCCACGCTTCATTGAAAAGATATCCTTTATTTCCCATTTCTTCCCATAGATCATCACAGAAATGTGGTGTAAAAGGTGAAAGCATTAGTATTATATTTCTTACTACTTCACCAAATATTTTTTTAGATTCAGAAGTAGATTTTCCTGCTTCTATTATATTTGTTTTGAAATCTTGAGTTTCATTAATAAGTTCCATAGTAGCTGCTATAGAAGTATTGAAATGATAATCATTTTCTATAGATTCAGTTACTTTTTTAATAGTTTGATTTAATTTGATAATAAGAGCTTTATCTTCTCTGCTTACGGCAGTAAGATTTATTTCTCCAAACTCCATATTTTCTTTGTGCTCCATTACCAGTCTCCAGATCTTAGTAAGGAATCTATATGCTCCTGCCAGACCATTTTCATTCCATTCAAGCTCTTTTTCAGGTGGCGCAGCAAACATTATAAATAATCTAGTAGTGTCTGCTCCATATTTTTCTACCATTTCTTCTGGATCTACTCCATTATTTTTTGATTTAGACATTTTCTCTATTTTACTGATAAGTTCCTCACCAGTTTTTTTTGAGTATGCCTTTTCTCCTTTAACTTCTACTTCTTCTGCATAAAGGAATCTATTTTCATTATTTGAATAATAAGAAGCTCCTAATACCATTCCTTGTGTTAAAAGTCTTTTAAATGGTTCATTTGATGAAAGCAATCCCATGTCTCTCAATACTTTATGAAAAAATCTTGCATAAAGCAGATGCATTACTGCATGCTCTATTCCACCTATATATTGATCTACAGGGAACCATCCATCTACAATATTTTTATCAAATGGCAATTCTATATTTTTAGGATCACAATATCTTAAGAAATACCAAGATGAGTCTACAAATGTATCCATTGTATCAGTATCTCTTCTTGCAGGTCCACCACAAACTGGACATACTGCGTGTTTGAAACTTTCAGAAGTCTCAAGTGGATTTCCTGTTCCAGAAAATGAAACATCTTCAGGAAGTTTTACTGGAAGGTTTTCATCTTTTTCCATAACAGTTCCACATTTTTCACAATATAATGCAGGAATAGGTGTTCCCCAATATCTTTGTCTAGATACTCCCCAGTCTTTTAATCTGTATTTTACAGTTCTTGTTCCATATCCATTTTCTTCTACAAAAACAGCTATATCTGTAAGTGCTTTTTTAGAAGGGATTCCATTAAATTCTCCAGAATTTGTCATTATTCCCATTTCTGTAAATGCTTCTGTCATTTTATCTGCTTCTAAAATCACTTCTTTTTTAGTTTCTTTATCTATAGGATTTATTACTACTTTTAATGGAAGATTATATTTTTTAGCAAAAGCAAAGTCTCTTTCGTCATGACAAGGAACTGCCATAACTGCTCCTGTTCCATAATTCATAAGAACATAGTCAGCTACCCATAATTGTACTTTTTCTTTTGTTACAGGATTAATTACATGCCATCCTGTAAATACTCCTCTTTTTTCTCTTCCTTCTGCTGATCTTTCTATTAAATCAGTATTTTTCATTTCCTGTACTGCTGCTTTTATTTCTGAATTTGTTTTCAATATTTCAGAAACAATTGGATGTTCAGGTGCTACAACGCAATAAGAAACTCCATATATAGTATCTATTCTAGTTGTAAACATTGGAAGCTTTTCTCCTGTTTCTTCTACTGTAAATACTATCTCAGTTCCATAAGATTTTCCAATCCAGTTCTTTTGCATTGTAAGAACTTTTTCTGGCCATCCATCTTTTATTTCTTTATGTCCTTCTAGTAATTCATCTGCATAATCTGTTATTTTAAAGAACCATTGCTCTAACTCTTTTTGAATAACTGAAGTTTTACTGTGTCTCCAGCATTTTCCATCTTCAACTTGTTCATTTGCCAAAACTGTATTACAATCTGGGCACCAGTTAACAAGTGATTTCTTTTTATATATCAATCCTTTTTCATATAATCTTTTGAATATCCATTGATTCCATCTATAATATTCAGGTGTATATGATGCTATCTCTCTCTCCCAGTCATATGAAAACCCAAGCATTTTCAATTGTCTTTTCATATTTTCAATGTTAGATTTAGTCCATACTGCTGGATGTGCTCCATTTTGAATGGCTGCATTTTCTGCTGGCAGTCCAAAAGAATCCCATCCCATAGGATGAAGTACATTGTAACCTTTCATTCTTTTATATCTAGATATAACATCTCCAATAGTATAGTTTCTGGCATGTCCCACATGAAGTTTTCCAGAAGGATAAGGCAGCATCTCGAGCACATAATAATTCTCTTTTCCTGGAACACTGTTCTCAGTTCTGAAAATATTTCCATCTACCCATTTTTTTTGCCACTTAGCTTCTACTTCTTTAAAATCATACTCTCTCAAAAATCTCACCTCTGCCATTTACTTTTATATATTCCAATTCAATATATCATATTTAAATCTCTATAACAATAGAAAATTTAATTATCCATGTTTTTCTTGATAACTACTTATCCATAGTTCACTTTTTCTCTTTATTCTCTGAAAACTGTTATCTATTGTTTTCAAACTTTTGTCCATCTCATTTGCTATTTCTCTATAAGAATAACCTTTTATCATATAATCAAAAACCTCTTTTTCAAAAGAACTAAAGTTTTCATTTACAAAAGATCTAAAATTATTGAGCTTTTCTTTAGTAAGAAATATCTCTTCAGGATCATAATTTACATATGATTGCAACCCCTTGCTATATTCTATTTCTTTTCCTCCATCACACTCTATATAATTTCCTGATGCAAGATTTAAGGCTGTATTTTTTTGTGTATTTGATGCCTTCACCGCTGTTAATATCTGTCTTCTTATACAGATCATCGCAAAAGTCTTGAATGATGATTTTCCTTTTTGATAAGCTTTCAATGCTTTAAGCAATCCAATAGTCCCTTCTTGTAGAAGGTCATCCTGCTCTGCTCCTATTATAAAATAATTTCTTACATTAAGATAAATAAGATTTCTATATTCTCTTAATATTATGTTAATTGATTCCTGATCGCCCAGCTGAGCTTGCTTTATCACATCTTCATTTACCAACTCAATAGCCATTTCTTTCCCTCTCTTGTATGTCTTAATTTAGAATGATTTTACTATTTCAGAAAGAATTATTCCTCCAGCTACTGATACATTCAAAGAGTTTATCTTTCCATACATAGGTATTTTTATCAAGACATCACAATTCTCTTTTACTTTTTTTCTTATACCGTTTCCTTCACTTCCAAGTACAAGAGCTGTTCTGCTTGGGTATTTCTCCTTTGAATAATCTTTGCTTCCTTCTCCCTCTGCTCCATATACCCAGTAATCTAATTTTTTCAATTTAAGTAAAGCTTCTGAAATATTTGTTACTTTCACTATATCTACATGTTCTATTGCTCCTGTAGAAGTTTTTACAACTGTTTCATTTACTCTTACTGCATTTCTCTCTGGAATTATTATTCCTTTTACTCCAAATACTTCTGCACTTCTTATTAGAGCTCCAAAATTTCTCGGATCTTGTATTTCATCTAAAATGAGAACAATAGATTTTTCCATTGGAGCTATTTTTTCTAAAAATTCCCCAAATTCTACATAGTAATCATATTCACTAATATATACAGCAACTCCTTGTGAATTTTCTATTTTTTTATCTGTATAAAATATCTTGATATTTCTTTCAGATGCAATTTTTTTTATTTTATTAAGTTTTTCATCTTTATTTCCTTTAAACATTTCTAATTTTTCAATATTTTTTTCTTTGTTCTGTAATACTTCTATTACAGGGTTGACTCCTATGATTCTCTCCATTTATCCTCCAAATTTTATTATATTTCTGCTTTTATTCTTTCTATATCTGCACCAATTTTTTTAAGTTTCAGGTCAAGATTTTCATACCCTCTGTCCACATGGTATATTCTGTTTATAATACTTACTCCATCAGCTTTTAGTGCTGCAAGTATTAAGCTGGCTCCAGCTCTTAGATCACTTGCCATTACCTCTGCTGAAGAAAAGTTTCCAACTCCAGTTATTGTAGCTGAACTGCTGCTTATATCTATTTTTGCTCCCATTCTATTTAATTCAGGGACATGCATAAATCTATTTTCAAATATAGTCTCTTTTATTTCACTTGTTCCATTTGCTAAAGACATTAAAGTCATTATAGGTGATTGAAGGTCTGTTGCAAATCCTGGATGAGGCATAGTTGTTACTTTTACAGGTTTTAAATCAGAAAGCTTAGAAAGTACTCTCAATCTGTCTCCCTCTATATCAAATTTTACACCCATTTCATCTAATTTCATAAGAAAACTTCCAAGGTGTTCTTTAACTACACCTTTTACCTCTATCTTCCCATCAAACATTACAGAAGCTATTATAAATGTTCCTGCTACTATTCTATCTGGAATTATTGTATGTTCACATGGAAATAACTTTTCAACCCCTTCTATTTCCAGTCTGCTTGTCCCTATTCCAGTTATTTTAGCCCCCATATCATTTAAGAAATAGCAAAGGTCCTCTATCTCTGGTTCTCTTGCTGCATTTTCTAGAATAGTTTTCCCAGTAGCCTTTACAGCAGCCATTATTATATTTTCTGTAGCTCCTACACTTGGAAAATCAAGAATTATTATTCCTCCTTTTAATTCCTCTGCTTCAGCATCCACATATCCATGATCTATTGTAAGTTTTACTCCAAGAGATTCAAATCCTTTTAAATGAAGATCCACAGGTCTGGCTCCAATAGCACATCCTCCTGGAAGAGATACCCTTGCCTTTTTTTCATGTGCAAGCATAGCTCCCATTACTAAAAAAGAAGCTCTCATTTTTTTTACAAGTTCATATCCTGCTACTAGATTTGTAAGTCCATTATTTACAATTTTATATGAATGATCATCTAATTTTTCTATTTCCAGCCCAAGACTTTCTAATAATTTAACTAATGTTCTTATATCCATTAAATTAGGTACATTTTTTAAAACATATGTCCCTTTCTCTATAAGTGTTGCAATCATTATAGGAAGAGCTGCATTTTTTGATCCTTCTACTTCCAATACTCCTGAAATTTCTTTTCCACCTATTACTCTGAATGCTTCTACCATCGATTTAATCCTTCTCCTTTTCTTCTTTACATATAGGACATGTTCTTCCTAATAATCTGTCTAATAAATTAAGTTCTTCAAACTTGCCTTTGTATGATGGCATCTTTTCAGAAAGCAATTTGTAATGTTTTGAACATAGCTTTTTCCCTAAACATTTAGGGTATTCTCCACTTAAACCTACTTTTCTGAATTTTTCCTCCTCATCTTCCACTATTACTTCTCTATCTGTATTATCTATAGCTTCTTTTGAAACAACAACTAAAACTATATCCCCCTTCATATCCAAAGCATCTACTAATGTGTACTGAATACCTGCTTTTTCTGCCTCCATTATATAGGGATTAAAATCTTTAAGAGGAACATCTCTTCTCATTTTTATACCTGCTGTTCCTTCCTTTTTCATCTCATCTATAACTTCAGTGTAAATTATCCCAGACATAATTTGTTTTTTTGTAAGAGCAAGTATTACATTTTCTTTAAACTCATCAAGATACAGGCTTTTTTCACCTAGAGTTTTTAAAAAATTAATTTTTGTGCTATTTTTTTTATCTATAATATTCTCACTCATTTTCTTCTCCTTGATAATACACTTTTACTTGTGATTATATCATATATCTAATACTTTTTAAATACAAAACGATTAAAAGAAAAAAACTTTAAGTTTAGAATAATATAAAAAAATGCTATAATAAATTCATTCAAAGTACTTATTCAAATAAAATATTTTTTGAACATACATTATTACATAAAATTATATTTATGGAGGAAAACATGCTGAAATTAACATCTTTTTTTCTTTTGCTTATTTTAACAATTAATTCTTTTTCTAAAGATATTTCTATAAAATTTAATACATTAAAAGGTAATGTAAAATATTATAAACCTGGAGATAAAGAAGTTAAAAGTATAGATTTTTTTAATGGAGAAATTAAATTTTCCTTAAAAGATGGAGAATATATTTTTTTATTCACTTCCCCAGAGTATGCTCCTATCGAAAAGAATATTAACACTAAAAAAGAAAATAATTTTTCTATAGAATTTTCAAAAGCTGATACTGTTATGGTAAATGGCACTGTTCAAGCTGATAATATGAATATTGGTGGTGCTGAAATCTCTTTTGTTAACAGTAGAAATAAAAGCTACACTGTTACAACAGATTTTTTAGGAAAATTTACTGCTTATATTCCTAAAGGAGATTATAGAATAAAAACTAACAGATTTGGATATTCTCTAGACAAAAAAAATGCTCTTGTATATGAATTACATTCAACAGGAAAGCCTTATAATATCATTATAAACCTCCATGAAATATCAAGTTTTATTGAAGGCAGAGTAATTGATGAAAAGGGAAATCCAGTGGCTAAAGCTGATATAACTGTTAAGAATGGTACTGAAACTTCTAAAATAGAAACTGATGAATTTGGAAAATTCAGAAAAAGAGTAGAAGCTGGAATAGTTACTCTTATCTGTAAAAAAGAGGGATTTATACAAAATGGGCTTATAAGAAAAATAGATCGACAGTCTTCTATTACTAATTTGGAAATCGTATTAAATAAATCTAAATTTAATGTACAAGGTATAGTAACTGATGGAGTAAAAGCTCTGATAAATATTCCAGTAACTATACATGATGAAGATATTAATAAAATTTCTACTGTTTTATCCAATGAAAATGGATATTATGAATTTGATGGCATAGATGGAGATAAAGATGTGTTTATCTCTGTATCTGATCCTAACTATAAAAGATATAAAACGCCATTATTTAGACTTGATAAAAATATAACAGATAATAATTTAATTTTAGAAAAAAATTAAAAAATTTGACATAATTTTATTTTCTTATTATAATTTAAACAATTAAATAACTTTAGAAATATTTTTCTACGGCGTCCAAAGTACTCGTCAGGTTTAAACCAATCTTAACTATGGGCGAATTGTAATTAAAAACCAGCCCAAAAGGCTGGTTATTTTTATATATAAAGGGAGGATTTATGAAAAAATTATCATTATTATTTTTAGTTGCTGCTTTATCCATTTCAGCCTTCTCAGCAGAAAAAGCTGATGCTAAAGCTGGAGCTTCTGTTACAGAATCTAAAAAAGTTGATATGGCAAATATCGATGCTATTACTTCTGCTTCTATTGTTCCTGCTGCTATTGTAAAAGAATATATTCCAAAAGGATTTACTGATTCAAAAGCTAAAAAAGCTTTATTTGTAATAGGAGATCCAAGACATAACAGTGTAACTTTTGATATGGCTTATACTGCTATGAAATTTTTTGAAGAAAATGGGATAGAGGTAACTCTTCGTGATCTCTATGCTATGAAATGGAATCCAGTTCTTTCATTCGATGAATTCTATTATCAAAAAGATGGAATAGGAACTCCTACACAAGATGTGGCTGAGGAACAAAAACTTGTAACTCAAGCTGATTATATTATTTTTGTATATCCTAACTGGCATGATAGTGCTACTTCTATTGTAAAAGGATATCAAGAAAGAGTATTTGCTAAAGAATTTGCTTATACAGCAGATAACAATGGATTGAGAGGTCTATTAAAAGGAAAAGGTCTTTTTACCATGATGAATTGTGGCTTCCTTGGTGGCGGAAGAGGATTTATTGGAAATGGTGTTGGAATATCTGATGAGAAGTGGGATTCATATATGAAGGCTTATAAAGTTTTTGATGATGATCTTGCTGACTGGTGGGGAATGGATAACTATGGAAGATTTATGAACGACAGATATCCAAAAAACCTTTCTGAAAACTATCCTAAGGAAATTGAAAAATTAAGAAATGACCTTAAAGCTTCACTTCAAAAAACTTTTATTGATAAAAAATAACTAATTATATTAAGGAAGGTAAATTTTACCTTCCTTGTATTTTATCAATTTATTAAATTACCATTTGAATAAAACTATAAAATAATTTTATTCCATAAAATATTATAACTGCCCCACATACTATGTTTATTATCCTCAGTACTTTTTCTGTAATCTTACTGCTAAAACATGTTATAAATATTGTCATTCCTATAAACCACATACAAGAAGCAAAAGCTACCCCTGATATAAATTTCATCCCTTCACCTGGCGGAAGAGAAGCTCTAAATGCTCCTAACATCATACTTCCATCAATAATTGCTTGTGGATTAAACCATGTAACAACACAAGCTGTAGTTACAACCTTTATCAAAGGAATATTTACTTCTGTAGAATTATTGAGAGAACCTTTTGCTTTTACAAGACCTATTCCTATATAAATAACAATAAAGCTTCCTACAAGAAGTATTCCTCTTTCTAGAAGTTTTGACTTTTCCATTATGCTTCCTATTCCAAAGAAACATGCCAACGCAAGAGTTACATCAAAAAATATAACAATAAATGCTGTTATAAATGCTCTGCTTCTCTTTTGAGTAAGAGCTGTATTTATAACAAATAAATTTTGCAGTCCTATGGGAGCTACATATGCCAACCCCATTGTCAGACCTTGTAATAAATATTTCATTTTCTTTTCCCCTTAATATTTTTTATTTTTATCTTTCTCTATATCTTACCATTTTTTTAAACTTCCTTTTTCAAATAACCATTCAGGAGTTACAAGCTTCTCATCTTCTATTTTATACCATGGAGAAATATCAAAAATACTTTTTAAAATATGAAGTTCCTGAGATGGCATATAACTTTGAGCCAGCATCATAATTTTTTCTCCTGTTTTTCTATTTACAGCAATATCTACTACTATTACAGCATGTCCTGGAGATCCACCTTGAATAAATACATCTCCTATTTTTATATCTTTTATATCTGCTTTATTCAATTCTCTTGACAATGAAAGGGTTCCTGCATATGTATATATAAATTTCAGATATTCATCAAATACTTCTCTTCCATGTCCAGTTTTATATTTTCCTTTTATCCATACAGTTTTATTACCACCGACTTTAATTCTTTCCCCATTCATAAATTTTGAAAATGGAACTTTCATACCATTTGTCAAATCAAAAGATATTTCATCATATTTTTTTTGACTATATAAATATTCAGCCCTCAGCTTTATAAGTGCATCAGCACACTGAATTAGATCTTGAGGTAAGATAGGCATATCTATTACTGAAATATAAGATTGCACAAACTTTTCTCTTCCATCATATAAAAGTACTGGTGCTCCCATCTCTTTAAGTTTCAAGCTTCTTAAGTAAGTACCAAAAGAATCTTCTGGATAATACTCTCTCTCATATTCTGATGGAACAAGAAATCTGCTGCTTATAGTTTCTCCATCTTTAACTATCAAATTTTTAGAAAATGTCATTGCATGCAATATAAAAAGTATAAAAACTACTATTTTTTTCATTATGTATCTCCCTTTTCAGATGACCTTTTATTTATTTTAATCCACACTAACTTTGAAACAACATTTTTTTGCTCCACCTAAAACTGTCTCAATTATCTCTATATTTATATTTTTATCTGGCAGTAAGTTTCCAAGAACATATAAAATACTTTGTCTTGAACATTCACAATGTGATATACTACTTATTTTTCCTGATAATACTTCTGGACAAACACATTTAGGATAACCGATTTCATAAATATGACCTGCTTCAATTATATTTGCAAAAAATGCCTCTGTGTTTCCATATTTTTTATATTGTTCATCTAAATTACAACCGCATTCTTCAAATTGTCTTTTTTGTTCCAATAAAACTGTATCTTTTACACAATTTATTGCTTTGTTTTTATAATCCATTGCTCCTCCTCAAATGTTATTTTTTTGTAATTTAAACCACCCCTAGATTTATTATAGCATACTTTCTTTTTCTTATCCTTAGTTATAGAGTTTCATAACTATTTCCATCTTTTTCTCAACTATAAAAAACAGCTCTTTATAATTTTATTTCATCATAAAAAGCTGTTTTTATTTTGGGCTATCTAAAATTTGAGAGTTAAATTATTTTTTATTTTTCACCATTATATTTTATCATTAATATCGAACCAGGATTTTGTAATTTAGTAGTTGGTTTTAAATCCATGTCTCTTGCTGATCCTTCACTATCAGTAAGAATATAAAATGTTTTTCCATCTGGGCTTACAGCTATATCACGATAACGATTTGGTGTATGGAAAAATGTTGCTATCTCTCCCTGAACATTATCTTTTTGATTATTTAATTTTATTCTAAAAAGAGTCCCTGCTTTTAAAGTAGTCATTAAAATACTGTTATCCCATCCTTTCATAGGTCCACCAGCATAATAATTTATACTAGATGGCGCCACTGTTGGCCATTCAACATAAGAAATATCTCCATAGATATCTCCATCATGATAATTATATCCTTCTCTGACTGTATAGAAAGTTTTTATAGGATCTTTATAGTTTGCTGGTGCTTTCCAATCTGATTCTAATTGTACTTTTACACGAGGATCAGGTACATTAGGATCTACTGCTGCATCTTTAGGAGCTGTTGACCAGTCTATAAATTTATATGATTGATTGTCTTGAAATCCTGCAACATATGGCCATCCGTAGTTTCCTCCACTTACAAGAATATTCAATTCATCATCTGAAGAAGGTCCATGTTCACTAGAGAAAATCTTATTTTCTACAACGACAATACCTTGTGGATTTCTGTGCCCATATGTAAATATATGACTTTTTACTCCATTGAGAACAGGGTTGTCTTCTGGAATAGATCCATCTGGGTTCATTCTTAAAACTTTTCCTACATAAGCATCATGATTTCCTTCCTGAATTTCTTTTGCTGTTGGTAATCTTTGAGCTTCATTTTTTTTGAAAGCATTTTTACCTTGGTTATGACCTAACTCACCAAGAGTCAAATACAATTTACCATCAGGACCAAAAGTTATTCTACCTCCATTATGGTCATCTCCAGCTGGAATTTTATCTATAATAACTGTTGGATTTTTTAAAGTTTCAGATTTTGTATCATATTGATACCTTACAAGTTTTTTATAACCAAATTCTGTAGTATTATCTTTAGGAACATATGTATAGAATACATATACATAATTTTGACTATCTTTTTGTAAAAAGTCTGGGGCTAATGCCATTCCTAAAACACCAAAGTGCTGCCCTTCAGCTCTTGCCTCATCTATAGTTAATGCTACTTTTTTTGCTCCTGTTTCAGGGTTTACTCTTACTATACGCTTCCCTGTTCTTTCTGTAACCCAAAGCATATTATCAGGACCATAAAGTACATTCCAAGGATTAGATAATCCTTCAGTTAATACCTGCCCTGTAAATGGTTCTTCTACTTTAACAGGCTTGAGTTTGGCTAAAGCCATATTTCCTGAAGCCAAGAATGTAAAAGCAAATGTAAAAAATGAAATCATAATTTTCTTCATAATATACCTCCTTTAAAAAATTTATCTAAAATATGTCTATAAACTTAATTAATATAATTATTCCAGCATAAAGTTAGATTCCTTCTTTTTCTTCAAAAGAATTTTTAAAACAAAATTAGATGTTTTTTTATTAAATTTTATATTTTTTATAAGCCATCAATAATTTTCTAAAATATTTCAAATAATAATTTCTATTAA
>ENA-ORTP01002726-ORTP01002726.1-human-gut-metagenome-genome-assembly--contig:-NODE-2726-length-13963-cov-3.205925_pt1 | contig 13963 bp, 8 predicted proteins | sample MGYA00241913_ERZ509190 | MGnify/ENA primary metagenome ERZ509190 (study PRJEB26280, sample SAMEA2338839) | human gut metagenome | biome: human gut; feature: human-associated habitat; material: faeces...
ATAAAAATACACGATAAAGATATAAAAGAAATCGTGTTTTGTTTAGGTAGATTTTACACCGCTCGATATGCTTAAAAATTATCGTCAAAGTTGTAACGAATAAATCAGCAGCTTCCATACTCTGTTCACTTTCTTGGGAATAACCCAACAGATGCTTGACATCCTCTCCTTTTTTTTGGGGGGGGGTAAAAGTTATTTTTTTCTCCTGAAAATAAAATGGCCTTGGTAGTCTTGAAGTCCTATATCAACTTTTCATATTCATAACTGATTAAATATTTAACTAGTAATATTCGTTACCAGTTATTTAGTGGTGTTCAGATTGCCCCTCTTCATTCACTAACCAATCCTAAATCGTTAATGTGATTCGTCAGTAATTAGCAAATTTCCTTAATATTTAGTCCCTCCAGACTATTATTAAGGCAAGAAAAAACAAATCCGTTTAATTCGGAGGCAAAGTCAACAGTATACAGATAGATGAAATCTCCTTTATAGAACATATCTCCTTTACGGCTTTTAACGAAGTAATACATTTGAAAGACTGTATTCATTTACAACAACTGATCAAAGTTAGGATTAAGGTACTTGCTGCGGATTCAAGCTACACTAATAATATCAATTTAAAAAGTTTTACAAAACACTTCTTTAAGTACAAGGTCTGAGCTATCTAAATTGCTCCATTTCGTAAGATTTGATGGTCAGAACTCAGCCATGAAAGTGCTACCAGATTGAAAGGAAGTTTTAAAATGTAGAAATAATATTATTTACAGACCAGAATAAAAAGCCAGAAACAGGGAAGTGGAAATATTTTGGATTTTCTTTGGAGTACATACGTTCAATGCGGTATGTATGATTGAAAAGGTCACGAAGAAAAAAAAAGAACGGCAGCATAATCTGACTAAAATAAGAGGAGAGAGTGGGTGAACTTCACCTAAAAATGAGGTATATAATGCATGGATGGAAAAAATAGGAATATGTAAATGATATTCTATAAAAAATGGAAGACTGGGGCTTTTCGAAAAAATGAAGAGAAAAAAAATTATATAAAGTGTTTTTTTTATTAACTTATAGGAAAGAACATCTTATGAAAGAGAATCAATTTATTTTTCAAATCATTCGTATTTGTTTGTGTCATAAAAAGTCTTAAAACAAAGTTTATTTGAATATTAGATACTCATTATATCTTTGTGCCTTCAAACAAAGAGTACATTAAATCAGAACAAACAGCCGTTTGCACGAGCATTGAATTTAACTTTATAATAAATCTAGCTGTGTGGTGAGAGATGAGACTGCTAGCGAGATAATCTATTTATTAGAACTTAAGTGCCCCTATTGCATGAGTGAATGTTCAAGAGTATGGCCTGAATGATATCAAATGAGTACAGAAAGCGACTCGAAACGATATGGAAGATAGCTATATGATACCCTCTAAAAGTAAATCTATCAAGAGACGTCAGACGTTTATGACAATGTTTTTTTAACAATACGATGTCACAACACATAGCTTTTGTAGATGAGTTATTTTAAGATAATATTGGTGACAACAACCGACTTTTGTATGGTACCTCATTTCAATATCCTTAAGTTCGTCAGTATCCCCTCGGAAAACGTTTTGTCGTGGACTTGCGAGTACCTATCTCTTGCTGTTCAAGAAATCTTGTGCTATAGAAGATTTATTGTGTATGGTTTGAACACACGTTTTTGATCATCCACAATTATAGTTGAGTGATACCACCTTCAACTTGTAAAAAGAATGTTCCGTTTGTTGGATAAAATACTTTTTGAATTGGCCATCCTTTCTTGATTTTTATAGAATATGCTAAAAATACATTCAATTTTTACTTTGAATGGCTCATTCACTAATTAAGAATAATATTATAGGGAATATATGGTATTTGTGAAATATCATAAAAAGGGTCTTTTTCAAACACTGTTAGGGATACTGTAACAGTTGGTGTTATAATAGTGTATCACTCTATTATGAAGATTGACCATATAATCAGAATTAGCAATGTGAAACATATTTTTTTAAGTTTGATATTGGAATAATATTGTTTTTTTATGCTTTTCGAACAGATGTTAGTTCAATGTGAGATAAAATAATGTTTCATAACACTAAGGTGTTGATTGTTAGATGTATATGAATTGAGGTGTTAGATTTTTAAAATCATTTTATAATTCAAATACAATTTCGCTTTATTATTTTTGCTGGCAAAGAAAAAGTAAGAAAAATCTGACTTTTTTATTTATGAGTACTCATTAGCATTTTATCTATTAATTTAAATTTATCAAAAATGAAAACTAAACCTTTTTTAAAATCGATGGCATTAGTGATTTGTTGCTTAACTTCTTTTGTATTGGTATCATGTGATAAGGATGATGATAAGCCCAATTTAAAAATCAGTCCTAATAAAGTAGAAGTTGCAGTTGGTAAAACGGTTACTGTGTCTGTTAGTAATGGTACTGCACCATATACGACGAAATCAAGTGATGCAAAAATCGCAGTTGCGAAATCAGATAAAAATGCGATTGTAATTACCGGTGTAAAAGATGGTTCAGCAATGATAACTATTACGGACCGGAAGGGAGTTACAGGAAAAGTTGCTGTAACTGTAAGAACTGTAAAAGAGACCCCAAAAACTCCAAAAGGACTGGATTTTGATAAACAATCTATTACTGTGAGTGTTGGAAAAGATGGTATAGTAACAGTAAAAGGTGGTGCACAGCCATATTCTGCCGTTGCGAAAGATGTCAATATTGCTACGGTATCAGTCAAGGAAAATAAAGTCAACATAAGAGGAGTTAAGGCAGGAAAAACTACTATTACAGTTACAGATAAGGATAAGAAAACGGGAACTATCAATGTGACGGTTAAATAGTTTTCTTTTTTTTCTAATTTTATTGTAATGCATAGCGAGTGAGACGAAGATAATTTCGTTATATACTGCTATGCATTTACAATAAGTCTTTGTATATAATGATCTTGCGAGTTATAATTAACCTCAAATTATATGTTAAATATTTTAAATTATGAAATTGATTAAATTGCATTTATTGGTAGCAGCCATGATAATAGTAACATCAGGCTGTGTTGGATCTGGGAAGAAATATAAACAACAAGAAAATAGTGCTGCCGGAGTAGTGGATAGCAAAAACAAAGATTGTTATGGCACCTATGAAGGCATATTACCTTGTGCCGACTGTGGTGGCATCAAAACGACATTGAAAATTAATAGTGATGCAACTTATGATTTGCGGAGTGAGTATCTGGGTGAGGAGAATGGTATTTTTGAAGAGAGCGGTGTATATAATATGATAGGCGAAAACATCATTGAACTGGTTACTCCTTCATCGGGTGCCAAAACATATTATAAAGTTCTCGACGACGCAGTGGTCTTGTCTGACAGTACGGAAATCTTCAACAATAGCGGGCGGCTCGCAGCACAATATATATTGAAAAGACAGTAATGTTTATGTGTGATAGGACATGTGATTTGTTTAAGGTAGGAAATTTTAACATAAAAAGGTGCCTATTATTTCTTGTCTGTATAATGTTATTAGTTGCTTGTGGTGAGAATGATCCGATTGAATCCCGGAATCGACATCCCAGGCAACAGGAAGAATCTCATAGTGAACAATCCGGATCAGTTCCCGCTGTGGCTAAAGAGGATGTTGCAGCTTATTTTAGATTTGATATGTCTAGAGATATAAATGTTGCGTTAGGACTTGTTGAAGCACAGAAAGAGACGCTGCAGATAAACGGGAAAATGATAAAAATAACTGAGGCTGTAGTGAAAAGGAAAGATTATCAAAAAGGCTCATTTGTGCTATATGTTACAGGCACGGTAAATGGTTCACCTTTTAAGAATGAATTCACTTTTACCGGCTTTGTGAGCAAACCTGACGATTATCAAATGGTTAATGGTGCACAAGCTGAGTGGAAAGCAAATGCTGATTATTATGCAAAGCTTGATTTTGATAGCTTTTACAGATTACATAAAGTGAACATGTTTACAATTGAGAATTTAGGCCGGTTAGTGGACTTTTATTCTATAAATGTAGGGGGAGAAAAATATCTTTTTACTCTGGAAGATCTTGAGAAGACGGTTCTTGAAGATATAAAATATGAGCAAAATCAGCTTTCTTTCTATCTTAGGTACAATAATAGTAGGTCTAAAAAAAGAATATCACTTCTGTTTGACAAGAATAAATACTATGAAGGAAAGGCTACTGTAAATACAGATTTTATAAAACAGAAGTATATGAGAGGGATATATGAAAATCCATCTCTATTTAATGGTCACATTTTTTCATATGATGAAAGTGCGTATGCTGTGGAAATCAGTACAACTCTGAAAGAAAAAAGCGACACAGGCAACATGCTTACACTACATTTAAGCATGTATGCAAAGGGTAATGGTGGCTTGTTGCTTGCAGAATTTGATAAAATATTCACCGGTTTTAAACCCTTAAGTGAATTGAAGAATGAGTTGATAGCCTACTCAACACCGGATTTGCATGAGTTTGTGAAAAATAAACTTAAGAATAGTAATTATGGTGATGTGAAAAATAAGTTTTCCAATTCTATAGATAGATGGATACAGTATGTGGAATTTGTAATTAAGGATCATGATTCATTGCAATGGGAAAAGAATAAATGGAGCAAGAACGTCTTGAATGGTCTCTTTTCTTCTGTAAAGGATATATATTTGGATAATGTAAGATTTGAACTTAACTCCGCCCAATTAAAGGAGATTGGCGGAAAGCGTTTTTTGTATATTGTTTTTCAAATGATTGGTGCTAATGATTTGGTATTGACGAGTGACGCTATTCTTTTTAATATGTCCATACACATACCTTCTTCGTTATAAAATGATTTGTGACAAATTGATCCGGTCCAATATTGTGTTTATATTTAAATTGAAATTCACAATGATATCTAAGACAAAAATATTCCTTTTTTTTCTTGCAAGAGCTTTATTTATTAATGCACAACAATAAGAAAAAAAGAGGAAGTAAAAAATGATTCCGTTTACTAACTTCAGGAGGGTAGTAGTAGCCTCTCTCGACCAATAAATATAAAAAAATCTTTCTATTGGAATGAAGACAAGATAAAAGCTGGCATATCTGTACAAGGAAATTGGCGTAACCAAAACTTTCCAGGTACACTTCCGCAAAGAAAGAATATGGTAACCGGAACATTTGAACGCGATTTCGACATCAATCCTTTCTCTTATGCTTTGGGAATGAGCCGTACTTTGCGTCCTCGAAATATCAACGTGAACTGAAGTATTATCGTAACAATTGGACACCGTTCAATTTTAAACGAATTTAAAAACAATTATATGAGAATCGAAGTACTTGATTTTAAAATAATAATGCTCATCGGTCAAAACTTATCAAGAGATCATTACTGAATATTTTCTGGGAGAAGAATCATTTTGGTTTTAGGGGGCATCTTACACAGGCCCTCCAATATGAACAGGAATAAAAATAGGAAGATTTATTATAGCCTGTTATCATACAGCCGGTAACGATGTGTCGATTTATTTGATTCCCATATCAAAATAATCGGGACAATATATTTAATCGTACTTGATCGTAAAATCATCATTTATAGGTATTGCGTACAATTATGCAATCTGCTATCTTTACAATCTAATGGATAATGCAAGAAAAAAGCGGAAATACAGAGCCATAGTGGCATGCTTATTGTTGCTGACTATGATGCCTTTCTTCTTTGTGAAAGCCTTTCATGTTCACAAAGAAGATTTATGTATATCTCATGATGAGCAACAATCTTCCCATCATGATTCTGCCGATAAATGTGCTATCTGCCTGTTCACTTTATCTTCATTTACCGAAGCCGAGAGCTTTGAGTACAATTGCGTTCAGACAGAGAACCCCGTTGAATATCTTATCCAAAAGGAGAAGGACATTACTGTTACTTTTCCCCTATTGTCTCTCCGCGCTCCTCCTGTCCAACTATTACAATCCCTCTCATGGGTTGCATGCATTATAAGATGACATGTGAAAGAGGGATGCTGTGCCCTTTGGTTATCTTAAACAATTTATAACTTCATTACAATTTTCGTAAAGTATGACATTTCATGCATATTTCCAATATGTGTGTCTATTCATTGTCTGGCTGTGTGCAATATCTCCTACAAGGATGTATGCACAGAAATACCGACAGCAATCAGATACACATAGGACACTGTTGGTTGTAGATAAGGAAACCGGACGTCCGATTGAAGGAGCTTACATCTTATTGGAGAATCAACCCCTTGCCAGTTCAACCGGAGGAAGAATCATTATCCCTTGGAAGACAAATTCCAAGGATACAGTTCTTGTACAGAGTTTGGGCTACAAATCTCAATATATATATTTGAGTGAGGCATTCAAAAAGGTGAATATTCAAACAGTATATCTTTATCCGGAGATAAAAATTCTGGAAGAAGTCATTATTACCGGTGAGTGCTCCGGAGTGACTCGGAATACGGTAAGCAACAACCTTACTTCCTTCGCAATCAATCGCGCATTGGGAACTTCTCTCACCTCTCTGCTTGAACAGGTCAGTGGCGTAAGTTCCATCAGTACGGGGACGACAGTTGCCAAACCTGTCATCCAAGGAATGTATGGCAACCGGATATTAATCATAAACAATGGTTCCCGCCAGACAGGCCAACAATGGGGAGTTGATCATGCTCCTGAAGTGGATATGAACGGAAACGCTTCCATTCGGGTGATAAAAGGTTCTGACGCGGTACGATATGGTTCAGAAGCTTTGGGAGGAATTATTGTCATGGAACAGGCTCCCTTACCCTTCCGGAAGAAGGCCTTGAAAGGAAAGACTTCCATACTTTATGGAAGTAATGGTCACCGTTATGTGCTGACCGGACAGTTGGAAGGCACTTTCCCTTTTCTCCGTGACCTTGCCTGGCGAGTACAGGGGACATATTCAAATTCCGGAGACCGTTCCACCGCAAACTATCTTCTAAATAACACTGGAGCCAGAGAACATCATACCTCCGCTTTACTCGGCTATGACCGTGGACGTTTAAGAATAGAAGGATTCTACAGTCACTTTTACAACCGGACGGGAGTAATGTTCAGTGCCCAGATGGGAAGTGAAGATCTGCTGGCAGAACGTATCCGATTGGGACGTCCCCTGTACACAGATCCTTTCACGCGAAGTATCGCATACCCATATCAAAAAGTTACCCATCAGACAGCCATTGGTAAAATGAAGTTCAGTATGCGGAACGCAGGAAATCTTTACTGGCAAAGTTCCTGGCAGAAGGACGACCGACAGGAAAACCGCATCCGGCGTCTGGGTTCCGACATTCCAGCTGTTTCCCTGCACTTAAACTCATTACAAAACTCTCTCTGCTGGAAATTGAATTATAATTCATGGCAAACAGAGGTTGGGGGACAAATTATGTTCATTGATAATCACAGTCAGGCAGGAACAGGTATTGTTCCCGTTATTCCCAACTATACGGAGACACAGATGGGAATATATGGTATCGGGAAGTATAATTACAGTAAAGGAGGAATTGAAGCAGGTATTCGTTTTGACGGACAGGAAACCCGTGCCAGTGGTTATGACTGGACAGGAAGTCTCTATGGAGGAACAAGAAAGTTCAATAACGTATCATACAGTCTGGGAGGTCATCATCATTTCTCTGACCAATGGAAGCTCACCACTAATTTCGGGCTGGCCTGGAGAGCTCCTCACGTGTATGAATTATATAGCAACGGAAATGAACTCGGATCCGGAATGTTTGTCAAAGGAGATTCTACCATGCACTCCGAAAGGAGCTATAAATGGATATCTTCCATCAGTTACAGCAATAAGGTATTCAGTGCCCGAATGGACGGTTACCTGCAATGGATAAGCGGCTATATCTATGATGAACCGAAGAAAGAAACCATCACTGTTATTTCGGGGGTATACCCTGTATTCCAATACAAACAGACCCCGGCTTTCTTTCGCGGAATGGATTTTGACTTTCACTTCATGCCCATAAATTCATGGGATTATCACCTGATTGCTTCTTTTATACGGGCAAATGAACAGACGACAGGAAATTACCTTCCTTATATCCCCTCTTCCCGTTTCAGCCATGACCTCTCATGGCTTCACGAAACCAAATCGCATTCCAAATTACGTTTGAGTATCAGACATCGATTCGTGGCAAAACAGACCCGGTTTGACTCGAATACGGATCTTATTCCCTATACCCCTCCGGCATACCACCTCTTGGGGTTCGCTGCTAGCTTTGAGTGTCCTGTAAAATACGGATACAAACTACAATTCATGATAGCGGCAGACAATATCTTGAACAAAGAATATAAAGAATACACTAACCGTTCACGCTACTATGCACATGACATGGGATCTGATGTACGTTGTGTAGTGAACTGGAGTTTTTGATTTATAACAATTATTATTAACCAAATAAATAAAAAATGAAAACAAATGTATGTAAAATCGCATTGATGTTCCTGATAGGAACAGCTCTTTCGTTGTTGTTCAATTCATGCAGTAAAGATCCTGTAATTCCTGAAAATGAGACAGATAATAAATTGCATGAAGATCCTTCCAAAATGACTATCCGTCTTGTGGAATGTCACCTGCATGCAGACTGGAATGAAATACAGAAAGTCGGTGGACCTCACCAGAATCCGGAATCTCCGGCCAAGCACATGAAACGTATTCAGGAAATAACTTATGAGCTGAAAGCCGGCAAGGGTTGGAGGCTTGCCGAAGGCAGTCAAAGCAAGTTCTACGTGCAGAAAAATGGAGACTACTATACTTATGGGAAATACACCCCGGCTCCCGTTTATTTGATGTTCATCTATTACTATAACGCCAAAGGAGATTTGATGAACAGCCAGTTTATAGAAAACGGGCAGGATAATATTCATCAACATTTCTTCACGCCTGAAAATGTAAAACCCACATTTGACGGTCAGCCGGAAGCCGATGACAATGAACCGCAGAAATTGGTGGATTATCTTTATGTGGACACTACCCCCTGGGACAAGACCAAACATAGCAAGGAAGCTGAAATAACAGGAGACAGTAACCCGATAGGTTTGAAAGGAGTTATCCGTTTTTTGAAAGACCGTAAGGAATTCGACCTGAAAATTCGTCTTTATCACGGCTACAAATCCAAGGGCAATCCGGAAACAGGTACTTTTGATCCGTTCTATAAACCTTCCGGAATATTGATCCAGCGTGGTACATGGGATATCAACCTAAACATTCCGGTAGTGGTGTTCTGGAGCCGTGAAGAGACTGTGGGGGTAGACGAAGACACGAACCCCGAAGGGGTGGAAGAAGACGGGCTTGATGAAAAAAGTAATCGTGCCATACATTCAATTATGGGAACCTTCAATCTTACATGGAAAGAAGCGCTTGAAGAGTTTATAATTTACACTTATAAGTCAGGGGATGTGGAAGCCGGAGCGATTTGGCTTTGAAAATCGGTTTGGACTGCCATAAGTAACCATAAAACTGCCTGTTGTGACATTGGTGCCGGTATTGTTTCAACAGGCAGTTGTTCCTGTTAAACCGTTTCATCTTTTTTTGCAAGAATGAAACGGAAACAAGTGCCATTCGGCAGTGCCTCCAATGAGAACTGCCATAGGGCATTGAAAAGAAAATCATCTCGTGTTATAAACGATTAAATTCATGCTGTTTATTAGAATATTCAATATATTGTGAGATAATGAGTCATAATATTGTAAGATTATAAGAGGATTTGATTCTATGAATATCAGGAAATGGTTATTTACAATTCACATTTAAGATAAAATAGAGATTTTACAATGGAAGGCTATAATAAAAAAGTAATAATGAGTTATTGGACAATTTGCAGGATGAAAACAACGAAAAAAATCTACGTAAAGGTTAGCATTATCTTTTTATTGGGAGGAATTTTACTTTTTTCTTCATGCGAGAAGGAGGAAAATCAAAAGATAGAAGCCAACCGGAAAACATTATTCATGTATTTGCCATGGTCCTCAAATTTGACGAACTATTTTTATAATAACATATCTGACCTGGAAAAATGTATAACGAAAATAGGGCTGAACAATGAGAAAGTAATTGTTTTTATTTCTACCGGTAGTACGGAGGCCATGATGTTTGAAATTGTGTCTTCTCACGGGAGATGTAAACGTGAAATACTTAAAAAATATAAGTCTCCGCCTTTTACGACAATCGATGGGATAACAGCAATTTTAAATGATGTAAAGGCATTTGCTCCGGCTTCTGTTTATACCATGATTATAGGATGTCACGGTATGGGATGGCTTCCTGTTTATGAGATGAAAGTGCGTTCCGCACCTCACATGAAAATGCATTGGGAATATCAGGGTGTTCCATTGACACGTTATTTTGGAGGACTGACCGCCGAATACCAAACAGATATAAAATCTCTAGCCTCCGGTATTGCTAATGCAGGCATGAAAATGGAATATATTCTATTTGATGACTGTTATATGTCATCTATAGAGGTTGCCTATGAATTAAAGGATGTTACAAAATATTTGATTGGTTCTACCAGTGAGATGATGGCATACGGAATGCCTTATGCCGCTATTGGGGAATATTTACTGGGGAATCCCGATTATCAATCGGGATGTGAAGAATTTTACAATTTTTATTCAACCTATGAAATAATGCCTTGTGGGACATTAGCAGTAACGGACTGTTCAGAACTGGAGAATATGGCAGCCATCATAAAAAGTATCAATAGTAAATATTCTTTTGACAAATCCCTGAGGGGAACAATCCAACGTTTAGATGGTTATACTCCTGTAATATTTTATGATTTTGCAGATTATATAACCTCACTCTGTAACGATCCTATATTATTAAACCAATTTAGAGAGCAGCTAAATCATCTTGTTCCATATAAAACCCATACAAAAAATTTCTACACTATGGCCAAAGGTATTATTCCTATCAATACATTTTCCGGTATAACAACATCCGATCCGAGTGACAATCCTATGACTGTGCTGAAAGAAAATACATTATGGTATAAAGCAGCGCATAATTAAAGTTGATAATAAGATGAAGAATACTAAACTCCCAAGCCTGCATATTTTATAACTTTTTGGTTATTGTCTGTTTTTGGAAATGGTATATATAGGAATTGAGAACTATCATGCAGGGAATCATGCAAAAAAAGTATTTATGGTTTCTGTTGAGATACAAAGAATGTAATAATAATTATATTTCTTCTAATAAAAGCTTTCCGCATCGAAATGTGTTTGTTACTCCTAATATTCGCAATATGAAATATAAAATTATAATTGGACTATCAGCTATTCTCTATTTTACAGGTTGTTATAACAGGGAACAGACCCCTCGCCTTAGTGAGGCTGAAAAGCTAATGCAGAACAACCCGGATAGTGCATTAGCAATACTACAAAAACTCAAACCAGAAGGCAACCGGGCTGAACAGGCCAGATATGCATTGCTCTATTCCGAAGCTTTGGAAAAAAAACAAATGAAAGTTACTGACGATTCATTGATCCGCCAGGCTTGGCAATATTATAAACATTACCCCAAAGATTTACGTCACCAGTGTAAAACTCTATATTATTGGGGAAGAATTAAATTACGCACAGGTGATAAACCGGGAGCATTACGTCTTTTTCTCAAAATAGAAGAGAAACTGACAGATACCGATGAATCTTATTACAAAGGGCTTTTATACAGACAGATCGGTGAAGTATATTATAAACAAATGAACTACAGCCGGGCATATCATTATTTCCACGAAGCCAGAAATAATTTCCGCCAATCGGGTGATATCCAGGAGGAGACAAAGGCAACCCTTGACATGGCAGCCGCTACTTTTCACTCAAAAGATATAGAAAAAGCAATAAGGCTGTATTCGGCGGCTCTTGACTTGGCCGATGAACATAATAACAGTAATCTGATAGAAGTCAGCCTTACTAATCTTGCATCACTATATGTGATATCCAAACGGCATATATCCAATGACCTGTTACAGCGAATCGAACTTTCCGCCCGACAGGATACGGTATATGGATATCACACATTGACAGATGTAAGTCTTTTGAAGAATCATATAGACAGTGCACGGTATTATCTGGAGCTTGCAAAGGCGCACACTACTGATATTTGCGACATGGCAGAACTACAATACACTGCATACCATATCGAAGTGCAGGCTAAAAATTTTGAAAAAGCAACGGACAATGTACATCGCTATATCTACTTGAACGATTCAATAATGCGCTCAAACATGCAATTCTCCGCCGGTATGGTCGAGCGGGACTATTTTAAAGAGCGAACAAAATTCGCCCAATACAGAATGAAAAACCGGACTGTCTGGGAAATAGCTATAGCAGCCGCTACCTTTTTTATTATTGGAATTGCCTGGTATATCGTCCGCCAACGTTTACGCATGCAACGTGATCGTACCAACCATTATTTGTTATTGACAGAGAAAGCCAATTCCGAGTACAAGGCTCTTACTGAACGCGTGAAAGAACAGCAGACTACGGAAAGTTATTTAAGAGGATTGGCTGCTTCACGCTTTGACATTGTCGATAAACTTGGAAAGACCTACTATGAACGTGAAAATACAACATCGCAACAGTCAGTCATATTTAATGAAGTAAAGCAGATAATTACAGATTTTGCAGAAAACAATGGCATACTGCAAGAACTGGAAAAAATCGTAAACACTTGTCATGACAATGCCATGTACAAGCTCAAGGAAGATTTTCCGACCATGAAAACTTCTGACATCAGGCTGTTATGCTATATTTTTGTAGGATTCTCACCACAAGTAATTAGCTTATTCATGAAGGATACGGTGGCTAACGTATATGCTCGAAAATCACGGCTCAAATCACGTATCAAATCTGCAAAAATAGTAAATAAAGAACTGTTTTTAAATCTTTTGGGATAAAACGGTACATTATTTACGGTAATATATTTTTGACAGGTAAAGGCGCATTTCAGTAATTATATGGATAAAACAAGGAATATGCTTGGCGAGATGAAATAACTATACACAATCCATCTTATAAGTTGTGATCAAGAAAAACAATATCAAAACAGATTTGAACAGTCTTCTTAAAAAGGCAAACAATCTACTTTTGCTTATATATTTGGAGAAGTAGCTAATTTGAAACATAATGCTTTAAATATATCTGACGGATACAATTCAGGAACAGATAACAGTTTATTTTTTTATTATATAAGAACATGCAAAAAAAGAATTTATTCGGAATACTTATTTTAATTGCTTATTTCGCTTCCTGTAATCAAATACATAAAACCCACTATGAGAATGGATGGTATCACATCCTATCACAGCAAAAAGACAGTATTGCTAAAGAGTCTATTGTAACAGTAAAAGATTTTGTTTCGTTACGAATGGATTCTGATGAAAATGGGACATGCGTAATTGTGGGGCAAATAAGCAAGCATAAACTAAAAAAATGGGCAAAAGAAACAGAAAAGGCAATTGGCAAACATATAGCTTTTGTACTTGACGATACGATAATCACAAATCCAAAGGTGAATGCAAGAATTGAAAACGGTGTTTTTCAAATATCGTTACCTCATGGCTACGATTTAAAAAACATATATAATAAAATTAGGAAAGAGAAAATAGATTCTATTGAAAGTATATTCAAAGGTTGGGAGAAAGATTCCATCTATTACTCATCCAAAGAGAAAGCCGATTCAATTGTGTTTGCGATAGACTACTGGGAGGCTTCTGAATGGGTGGATATGTCGGTCAATCCCGAAGATCATTATTGGTGGGGAGATTTAGATACTGCCACCTACAGCAAATTAGAATCTGCCTTATGCGAAGAAATTGCCAAGCCAAATTTCAGCAGCCGTGCAGAAGATTATATGAAGTTGGATACATATAAGAGGTACAAGGCGTATCTTTGC
>ENA-ORTP01002727-ORTP01002727.1-human-gut-metagenome-genome-assembly--contig:-NODE-2727-length-13955-cov-2.573525_pt1 | contig 13955 bp, 10 predicted proteins | sample MGYA00241913_ERZ509190 | MGnify/ENA primary metagenome ERZ509190 (study PRJEB26280, sample SAMEA2338839) | human gut metagenome | biome: human gut; feature: human-associated habitat; material: faeces...
CTGCGGCACAAAAATCCACTTCCGCAGCGGCTAAGTCCACCACTGCGGCGCAAAAATCTACTTCTGCTGCGGCTAAGTCCACCACAAAAGCAGCAAAATCTACTACAGCGGCACATGAACCAACTACAGCGGAAGCTCCGGCTACTATAGCTCCATTAAACAATTAAAGGGACATATAAAAAAGCTGATAGGATTTCTCACAAAAAAGCATCCTGTCAGCTTTTATTTAATCTTTTCGTTTTGACCTTAAATCTTATCGTCCTTCTGCCACGATCTCATCAATAATATCCACATACTCTGCACAGTATTTTTCATATAAAGGCATAACTGCCTGCTGAAACCGTTGTTTTTCTTCCGGAGAAAGCTGGGTCACAATACAGCCATTAGCCTCCACCCGCTGTCTGGAAATAGATTCTCTTATTTTCCACTGGTTTCTTTCATAACGTGCTGATTCTTCTGCACATTCCCGGATAATCTTCTGGTATTCTTCCGGAAGCTTGTTCCAGGTGTACTGGGAAGCGATCTGTGCTTCCGGCACACGGCTGTGCTCATCTACGGTAAAGTATTTTGCTACTTCATAATGTCCTGCAGATTCATAAGACGGCCAGTTATTTTCTGCCCCGTCTACCTTTCCGGTCTGGATGCCGGAATACACTTCCCCATAAACCATAGGAACCGGCGTAGCTCCCAGCGCCCGGACTGTATCACTCATCAGCTCTGATTCCTGTACACGAATGGTCATTCCCTTTATATCTTCCAGCTTTTCAATGGGCTTTACAGCATTATAAAAGCTTCTGGCACCTGCATCATACCAGGAAAGAGCCAGTATACCTGAGCCCTGAAAAGCCTCAAGGAATTCATCTCCTATAGGACCTTCCAGTACCTTCCACATATGATCTGCTCCTGTATACAGATAAGGCATCTGAAGTACATTCAGCTTGGGAATATACTCTGCTGCTGTAGAAAGGGCAACTCTGGCAAAATCGATCCCGCCAAACTGGATCTGTTCACAGACCTTTCATCTCCTAACATTCCCCCTGCATTTACCAGAATCTCTACTTTTCCCCCGGTACGTTCTTTTACCAGTTCAGCAAATTTATAGGCGCCCTGGGTCGTAGGATAATCTTCAGCCTGGTTTTCTGCATAAGTCAGGACAAAATCCGGTTCTGCCAGCTTTTCTTTCCCTTTTAATGATACCCCTCCCAGAGTGCAGCCGCCTAAAATAAGAACGGTCATACACAAGCAGAATATCCCTTTTTTTACCATTGTTGCCTCCTGATCTTATAAATGTTCTCTCAGATTCTATTAATTTTTCCAAAGTAAAATATAGTTTGTCACGGAAAACCGTGAGAAATAGGCATATATGAGTGAAAAAGTCGTGAAAAGAGTTGTTTTGGTGAAAATAATATGTATTTTTAGAGACTTTTTATGAATTTGGTATTATGAATAGAACATATTTGTTGGATGAGATAACTAAAATCCGTCGGGTTATTATTGAAAAGAGTGGAAAGTTTACTTTAAAAGAGTGCGAAAGCATTGCTGCTGCTTTGGAGGTGGATAATGTTTCATTGGTGGCTATGCTGGAGGCAATCAGGAAAGATCTGTTCCCTCAGAAGTTTGTTTTAAACTTGAAAGATGCAGAACGCTTTCAACTTTTGCGGTCTACCCTTCAGAAGAATGTGGAACATGTTATTCTAAAGAAAATAGCTCCGGAGCTGGCTGTACTTGCTGAAAACTTCAAGAAGCCTCAGGCAGATAGTGAGGTGTGCCAACAGGCTATCAACAAGCTGCGTATTCAAATAAAACCTTATGCAGAAAAGGTGCCTAAATTGGTGAAGTACCTGAATGAATATGCTGATTTATGTGAGGCGAATTTTCTGAATGTACTTAGACTGAAAGTGCTTCGAATCAATTTACGTTTCTTGCCTTTATTGAAAGAAGCGAATAATTTGTTTGATACTTGTGACAATACTTCCGATAAAGAATTGTATTGGAAGATGGCTGAACAGTTGTATTTGAATTTTCCATCACTGTTTAAGGAGGAAGTTTATTACTTTAGTATTATTCGGGGTATTTTAGATGCATTTTATAGAAAGTCAGGGCAAGAGACTATTGTACTGGATATTCCAGCGGAAATATCATTGATTGAGGAAGGTCAACCAGAGGAAGTAGAGGCTATTGAGGAAAAACCGGAAGAAGTCCTTGAAGAGATAGAAGAGAAAAATACTGAGATTGCGGATGAATTGGTTGAACCGGCAATAGAACAAGCGGAACCGGAGATCGAACAAGTAGACCCGGAAATAGAATCGGCAGAGAGTGAACCTGCTGAAGTTGTTTCCGAACCTACTGAAGCAAAACCGGAACTTGTTGAAGCAAAATCAGAACCTACTGAGGATAAACTAGAACTTGCAGAAGCAGATGTAAAACAGGTTGAACTGGGAGTTGTACAGGCTGAACCGGAAATGAAGCAAAGTGAGCCGGTTGTTGTTGAATCAAATCAACCGGAAATAAAATCGCCAGAGCCTGAAGTGAAGCAGCCGGATCCGGAAAGAAAAGAAGAAGCCCCTGCTATTCAAAAGAAATCCAGAAAATCTATATATATAGTAGGTGGCTGTATATTTCTGATCTTGGTTTTGATCTGTTTGTATTTTGTGTTTGCATCCAAACCTAAGCCAGTTGTTGCACCTCCGACTGTGGTTACTGACACTATTACTGTGGTGCAGGATACCACGACTGTGGCGCCTGTTGCTACTCCTAAGGAAACTCCGGTTAAGGCTGTAGGGCAGCAAAAGCAGCCTAAAGTTGAAGAACAACCTCAACCTAAAGCCCAGCCGGAGGCAAAGACTCCTGTTAATGAACCTCAACAACAGGCCGAACCTGAGAAAACAGAGAAAAAAGCTCAGACTAACTCTTTGGAAGCAGCTCGGGAAGCAACGCAGAATGGTGATTACAAGAAAGCATTCGATATTTATAAATCTTTAGCCAATGCCGGAAATGCAGAAGCACAATATTGTCTGGGTATCATGTATGAAACAGGAAAAGGCGTTGATATTGATATCTTCGAAGCTGTTATGTGGTACCGGAAAGCTAAAGCGAAAGGCTTTTCAATGGCCGAGCGTAAGCTGTTGGAGCTAGGTTACAATTAGAAATTAAATTCTTATTTATTTACTATAAAAACATATCTGGTTATGAAAGGAAAGGTTTTTTCTTCTTCGCAAGATTTGTATCAGGATCAAGCGAAAATCCTTTTTGATTTTTATAAAGATGCGGCAGAAAAAATAGTGTCGCAAGAAGAAGAATTAGAAAAGGAGATGGGAGAATTAAAGAATTCGTTGACTATGAATGCTACGGGTAAGAAAAAAGCCCAGACGCAGATGTACGTAGGAATTGGAATTCTTGTTGTCGGTCTTGTATTGATAGCAGTAATTGGGTGGCTAAGTATTGCTATTGCAGTAGCCGGTCTTTATTGGGGGATGAAAAACTACAAGCTGTTTAAATCCAGCGGTAAATCCATTGATGATGTCGGAGTGGAGTTGAAAGAACTGGAAAACAAGCATCAGCAGATTTTCAGAGACTATAAGATTGAAAAGATGGGGGTGGTTTATGTCCCCGTTGCCAGTCAGGTTCCTTTCGAGAATAAGAGCTTTGTGATAGATCATACCGGAAATAGTTCAGTACAGAACTTTGAACTGCAATTAGTTAATAACCAGGGAGCACTTTCCGAGAAATTGAGAGAACTGGATGAACTCTCCACTACGGCTCCTTTGGTAGAAGAAAGTAAAGGAGTGGAAGAAGTTTCCACAGAGGATTATTCAACATCTATACCTAAAGTGAAGTTCTATGATTACTTTGGACGTATGGATCGTAATCTGCGTGACAGTGCTTATTTCTTGTCGGACTTGCATACTGTTTCTGTAGGCATGCCTGTCATTCCTCCCGATTCGCCGGTTATTTCTTATTTGAATGAATATGGTACGGCCAATCCGTCGGGAGCGCCTGTGCTGAATGTATTTGATACGGCAGCGTATGATAAAGAAATAGAGCAATTTAATTCGCTGAATGCAATGCGCCATTCATTGTCTGACCAGAGCGAGCAATTTGAAGATGTATTACGCCGTTTGATTTCAAACGTGGGGTATGCAGTACAGACAATTGCGGCAGCGAAGGTTAAATCCACTAATTCGCTGGTGGAAAGTTCTAATCAATTGCTGTTCACCATTCTGAAAACCTCTTATAATCACTATTCACCGAAGTTGGAGAAGGATGAGTTGGAGAAAATCCGCCAGACGAATTTCAACTTCCGCGATACGGTGGAGAACTACACACCTTTCCAATTGAAGGAAAGTTCACGAATGCGCTATGATATGAAGGATCATTCGTGGGTTGCAGAAGACGGAAGCCGTACGACAATGCCTTATGGTATCAGCCAGATACAAGAAGAAATCGTAGCACCTATCGTACAGAATCTGTTAGCGGAAACGCGACTGAACCGTTTGGATATCTATAATGACATTGATAATCAGAAGCGTGATTATCTGAATCAATGGCACCGGGAAACTCAAGACTTTTATGGGCGTAACCGGACTTCCGGAGATGATTTGATTAATATTATGCGTAGCAACTTGACAAAATTCCTTGCTGCACAATCCACTTTTGAACGTCTGGATCGTATGAAGGCGCGGATGTTGCAACAAATGATGGATGGAGATGCTCAGGAGTTGGAGGAGAATGCAGGAGATAAGCTGGAAAGTAATTTGCAGCAATTTGCCGAACAGTCTGAATCATTCAAACAAACTCAGGAAGAGTTCAAGGAATATATGAAAGCTTTGCAGAGTGATATTAATGAACGGGCAAAAGTTTATGGATTCATTGAATTCTTTGATGCCAGTCTTCGCGATAAAATGGCAAAGGAAATCGTGGATGCTAATGATAATGTAGCTTTGTTGGATGATCGTCGCCGTCCTTTGGCAGGCATCAATCCTTTTTATGCATTTGCTTCGAATATTCCACCTGCTCCTGCTGTTGAGGATTGTGTGGAAGAATATATGACTTTGGATATAGCTCAGGTAGCTACCGACTCATTGCATGAAATTGCTGAGCAAGGACAGGATGTTGTGTTCAATCATCATGCTGAATTAGTGGATGACAGCGAGGCTATGGACTATTCGGGATATGCTCCTCAAAGCGCAAAAGTGACTGAAGCCGTAAACGTGGATGAACCGGCGGCACAACCCGAAGTGGCGGAAGAAGCGGAAAAAACTATTAGAATGGCGCCGGTGGCTGAAGCTGTGGAACCTGTACAGCCGGAAGTTCCGGAAAATACAGAGACAACAACGGCTCCGGAAGTTCATGAGACTCCTAAAGCATCGGAGACAGCGGACGAGTTGGACGATCTGAGTGATTTGGACGACTTGGATGATCTGGACGATTTGGATGACTTTAGCGATCTGGAGAAAGAGAAATAGCATTCATAAACTTGAAAATGAAAGATTATGGCAAAATATGATGTTACAGTGGATACCCGCGACATGGCCAATAAAATAGATACTGTATCTAATAAGGTCTCCGGGGTCACAACAGCAGTGGTTGCTATGGAGGCGGCTGTTATTGCTGCCGAAAGGGATGCTACGAACAAACTGTGTAAACGGCTTAATAAAGGCTTTTTCTCTCTGGTTACTTCTCAGATAGAACAGAAAAATGCCACAGCGTTAAGCTCGGTAAATGCGTATGCGTCCGAATTGATACAGCAACAAGAGGCGTTGCTTGATTTGAAAAAGAGAATGGGAGATGACTTTGTGATTCTGACAGAGCGTTATTCTAAGTTATTCCGAGGACTTGATGTAGCTCTGCATAATCGTGTTCATGAGTTGGACAAACCTGTTATTCGATTCTGCGAGTGGGATGTTGCCATTACTTTGAACCGCCTGAATAATCTGATTGGTACCGTTCCGGTTAATCAGACGGAATCTCTGGCTACTACACAAGCTATTGCCGCCGCCCATATTAAGCGTAATGCGCAAGCTTTAATTGCACAAATGACTAATTTTCTCACTACATGCAAGCAGCAAAGCGCTAAAATGCAAAGAATAAAGCTGAACTCCTTTGTTGGCAAGTCTGTTCTTCGCTATTTGCCTGCTATCATACTGGTGAAAAAAGAAGATAGAGGAGAAGTGGTGGAAACAAAACTGCCTTCAGGACTTGAACAATTGATTGGACAACGCTCATGCACGAAGATACGGGAAAATATGGAACGCACGGTTGAAGGTTCCGGATGGGAAAATGTTTCTATAGAATCGCAACGGATGGTGGCTGGAAAGCTGGAACGACTGATTGCAACTTCCGGTCTAAATGAAAGAGTGAAGGAGAACATGAAGAAACTTATGGCCCGGAATGAAACCTGGCTTAATGTGAAGGAGGGTTGATTATGGGAGGACGAAGACATATCTTACATGATGTGATCCGGAAGAGCGAAACGGTGACACTCACCGTAGGTGATAAGTCAGCTTCCAAGACTGTAGTTCTGGAAGAGCCGATTGATATCTATCTGGAAATAGACGATAATCCTTATAACAGTAGCGTACACGATTGCAGTAAACACATTGAAAGCTTGCGTAACTCTGTTGTGGCATGTAATGCAGCTGAAGTTGCCCATAAGATAGCCAGTACTCAGCAAATCGGTAAACATATATCCAAAGGCTTTTTGGGATATATCACTGCCAGTCTGGATATGCAAAATATGGAAGAGTGCTCGAATGTGGAAGCCGTAGTTGCCGAATTACAGTCTCAGTCTGATGAACTTGCCAATCGTAAGTTGGTGATGATAGACGACTATGATATTCTGACTACCCGTTACTCCGCTGTTTTTGAGAATTTGGACAGAGAGTTGGTGCAGCGTATTCACATGTTGATGGAACCTTGCTTCCGCTTTGTGGAAAGCAGCCGCAAAGAACAGTTGCGCAATACGGACTCATCTCTGTCGGCAATGGCATTAGTTGGGCATAAAGAGCAGTTGGATGTACAGGCACGTATTTCTGCTATCACAGTGAAGCAACGGGCTGCCGGATTGATAGAGAGTGCCAAGCAATATCTGCTCGGGCAAAAGCAATTGGCCAGTCATATAGAACATGTGTTGATTGGCGGATGTAAAAATGCCCGTTGGATGTTGCCGGTGGTAGTAGTAGAGAAGACTGTTGCTGGTGGCAGTAAAGAAACTGAGGTTGTGATGAATGAACAGACTGCACGTATGGGAGTCAATGACTGGAAAGTACGTCAGAATGTTCAGCAAGCGTCCATGCCTGCCATGACACAAGAAGATAAGCAGCGCATTGGAAAGCATCTGGAGAGAGAGATTCAAAGATTAGGTTCTTCAGAACATGAAAAACGGGTAGCCGGAATGATGAGGAAACTTGCCGGGAATTTTTTATCGTAAATACCGTTACTTATGTTCTATAAAATAGAAGTAGAGTTATGAAAGAATTGAAAGTAATAAGTTTGGAGAATGGAGTGATTTTAAGTGAGAATCTAGTAAAAGGTTCTATTCTTCCCCGTACATCTGCTGAACTGGAAAGGGATGTGCTGATACAGAACGATACCATTGTAGAAGGGGCTATTTATGCCCGCAAGCTGGAAATACAGAATGGAGATGTGGAAATACTTGGTGCGGTGTTCACTAAGCTTGAATTCCATATCAGCAATAATGCGAAAGGGGACATTATCTTGCGTAAGACGGTAGCCACTTCGGATTCTCTGGTGTCGTATGCTCGTGATTGTCGTCCGATGTTCATGGCTGACATCAACGGAAAGACTGTAAAATTGTGCAATGCTTTCGTTGCCGGCAGTATTTTTGCGGATGAAGTGATATTGGAGGACTGTATAGTATTGGGAGGAGTTTTTGCTACGGCTAAGTTGACCATGAAAGACTGTATAGTGGGAACTTTCAATGCGAAGAATGTAGCTGTTAGTGGGGATATAAAGTTGCTGTTACCCAGCGCATTCAGTGGCGAAGAAATGCAAGTCACGAGTGAAGCCCGCCTGTTCAATTTAAGTCTGGCGGATTTGGGCGCTCTTTATAAAGGAACTCCCGAGATGGAAAATACAGGTATTATAGAGATGAATACCTATTCTGACGAACAAGAATCTCAACTGTTTGAAGGAGACGAAAAGGTACTGGTGCATTGCTATTCGGTAGTAGGAAAGGTGTTGGCTGCGGATCTGGTCAATGTGGATAAATTGAGAAATCATTTCCTGATAGGAGCTACGGCGTTGGGAAGTCAATTGCTGAAAACCTATGATCTGGGAGTTGATGCGAATGGAGAGCTTTGTGAAATTATTCCGGAGAAGGTAGCTGATTTCTTCTTTAACTTGCTGCATGGAAAGATACAGGTTCGTACTTTGGAAGGCTCTTTTTCTATTCAGGAAATTGCGCAGCGATTATCATAAAATAGAGTGATTATATAAAAATACCGTCCGTATTTCATTATGCGGACGGTATTTTTTATGGTTATTGCTGATAGATAATCTGAATCTTTTCTGTATTCTTGGCATCTCCCCGATCTGTCTTTTGTATCCAGCGTCCGGTACTGTCATATTCATAATAGGCATTACTGTCTATTTGGTTACCGAATTCGTCATATAAGAATATGAGTGAACCGCTGGTCTTATCACTATTGACAAGAGTCTTTTCAAATGTGATCTTTGTCAGATAACCATAAGTATCGTATTCATATACATCCACTTGTTTACTTACCTGGGTGGGTAACGGATCTTTAGGCAATGGGAATGTCTCTTCTCTCTTGATGATCTGTCCCTTCTTATTATATTGGTTGATTACGGAAGATACCGGAATGTTTTTCTCGTAAACTGTCTCTCCTGCCAGCAGACCGAGTTGTGGATGATATTTTCTTACGATCAGTTTTCCGCTCTGATAGAAAGCAGAATCCGAAAGAATGACACCCAGTGTGCTGAAAGCACGCAGGCGTTTGTACACCTCCTTCATGCCTCTTTGGTTTACCTGCACTTCTTCTACGCAGTTACCTTGAGAATCATACAAGAAATTAGTCTGTAGGGTAGTGGTTCCCTTATCTTCCGTAACTTCCTTGATACTAACCAGTCTTCCGTTTTCATCATACGTATAGGTTTTCTGAGTACTCTTTCCATTCTTCGTCTCATTGGATTTCATCAATAATCCATGGGTGTATGCTTGGATGGTAGTAGGATTACTCCATACTAATTGTTGCTCAAAAGGTACGCGTAATTTGTTGGCTTTATCACGGAATTCCTTGTATTTATGAGTTAGGAGGTATTCTTTGATGAGTCTCAGTTTGCTTGGAGAGTTCACTTCCAGCTTTAGTGTCTCATAGTCAATACTGTCTTTTTTGTACTCCAGAGTATTGGTATATTTTTTATCGTCTGGACTCAAATAAGGGGCCTGCTCATATTCTGCAATAGCCTGCTTAATGGAAGCTATGGCCTGCGCTTTGCAGATGTTACCGTAAAGATAATCATCATAAATGGAGAGAGCCTGTGCCATAGACTCCCGCTTGGAACGCCCGTTGAAGAATGTGTTGAGCCGGTCATGATCGAAGAATCTCTTAAAGTTACTGGCAGATGGTGATTTCTGTACGGTTTGGAACAGCAGACGATTGTATTCTATCATAGCTTCTGTTTTATACTTACCATCAGCATATTCTGTCAGATATCTTTCGCATTTCGGAATGTTCTTGTTGCGTACGAAATCTTTCCATAATTCCTCTTCATGTACATCATACAGATGTTTTCTGCTTTCATCGGACAATTCATATCCTGATGCTTTTACGGCATCTACCAGAGTGCTGGAATAGACTAATTTATTGGGATATTCATCTAATATAGCACTGATGTTATCTTCCATACGTTTACGGATTGCGGCCGGATCAGCACCGGCTTCCTGACAGATGGAAATAAAGTTGGCTTTGGTAGCATCTACATAAGCCTGGAAAAAATCTTTGGCAACGGTTACCTCTTGCTGATTCCAGATTTGATCGCACAAATCGATTAGTTTGACTTCTGCTTCAAAAGCTGTTGCTGTTTCAGCATCTAATTTGTCCCGGTTTTTTGTAAATTTCTCATTCTCATTGTTTACAAGAAATTTCAAGAGCTTTTCTACTTTACTTTGCTTTTGCGCCATTACAGGCGAAGCACATGAGAAGACCAACAGGCAGATAAAAGAAATGTAAAGTCGCATATTTTTAATTTGTTCCATAGTTTCTTATGATTTTAGTTTGAATAACATTGTACAAATATAAAAAGATTCTTTTAATTTTGCATACATGAATGCGAATTATATCGAAGAATTGAATGAAGGACAGCGCGCTGCAGTGCTCTACAACGAGGGTCCGTCATTGGTTATAGCCGGTGCAGGTTCTGGAAAGACACGGGTGCTGACCTACAAGATAGCATATTTGTTGGAGAATGGTTATCAGCCATGGAATATATTGGCTTTGACCTTTACTAATAAAGCTGCCCGTGAAATGAAAGAACGTATTGCCCGGCAGGTGGGAGATCAACGGGCACGCCATTTATGGATGGGTACGTTCCACTCCATATTTCTACGTATTCTGCATGCGGAAGCTGCGAATATTGGTTTTACCTCACAGTTTACCATCTATGATACGGCAGACAGTAAAAGTCTGGTACGCTCTATCATAAAAGAAATGGGGCTGGATGAGAAAGTCTATAAACCGGGTAGTGTGCAGGCACGTATCTCGAATGCGAAGAACCACTTGGTTTCTCCTGCGGGATATGCCTCTAATAAGGAGGCTTATGAAGGTGATTGTGCTGCCAAGATGCCTGCGATCCGGGATATTTACCATCGTTATTGGGATCGTTGCAGGCAGGCGGATGCCATGGATTTTGATGATTTGCTCTTTTATACTTTTATTCTTTTCAGAGATCATCCCGAAGTACTGGCACGTTATCAGGAGCAGTTTCGCTACATTCTGGTAGATGAATATCAAGATACCAACTATGCCCAGCACAGCATTGTGTTGCAGTTGGCAAAAGATCATCAGCATGTGTGTGTGGTAGGGGATGATGCGCAGAGTATCTATTCTTTCCGGGGAGCAGATATTGACAATATATTGTATTTTACAAAAGTGTATCCTAATACGAAAGTATTCAAGCTGGAACAGAACTATCGGTCTACGCAAACTATTGTCTGTGCTGCCAACAGCCTGATTGAAAAGAATGAGAGACAGATACGCAAGGAGGTCTTCTCTGAAAAGGAGAAAGGGGAAGCCATCGGGGTGTTTCAGGCATATAGTGATGTGGAAGAAGGAGATATTGTAGTCAATAAGATTGCTGAGTTGCGCCGTTCGGAGAATTATGCCTATTCGGATTTTGCCATACTTTATCGGACCAATGCGCAGAGCCGTGTATTTGAGGAAGCTATGCGTAAGCGGGGTATGCCTTATCGCATTTATGGCGGTCTATCCTTCTATCAGCGTAAAGAGATTAAGGATGTGATAGCTTACTTCCGGCTGGTGGTCAATCCTAATGATGAAGAAGCATTCAAGCGTATTATCAATTATCCGGCCCGTGGTATCGGAGATACGACAGTAGGTAAAATTATTACTGCTGCTACGGAAAACAATATCAGTCTTTGGGCTGTGCTTTGTGAGCCGCTGACATACGGATTGAATTTCAATAAAGGCACGCACTCTAAATTGCAAATCTTCCGTGACCTGATTGGTGGATTTATAGAAGGAACAGTGGAGAAAAATGCCTATGAGATTGGTACGGAAATCATCCGTCAGTCCGGCATTATTAATGACGTCTGCCAAGATAATTCACCGGAAAATCTTAGTCGCAAAGAGAATATTGAGGAATTAGTGAATGGTATGAGCGATTTCTGTGCTTTGCGCATGGAAGAGGGTAATCTGAATATTTCATTGACGGACTTTTTATCGGAAGTATCATTGCTGACTGATCAGGACTCGGACAATGGGGATGATGAGAAAATAACGCTTATGACCGTTCATTCTGCCAAAGGGCTGGAATTTAGAAATGTATTTGTGGTGGGAATGGAAGAAAATCTTTTTCCTAGTAGTATGGTCGGAGATTCTCCCCGTGCGCTGGAAGAGGAGAGGCGTTTGTTTTATGTGGCTATCACTCGCGCAGAAGAACATTGTTTCCTTTCGTATGCACGTACTCGTTTCCGTTATGGGAAAATGGAATTTGGTAGCCCCAGTCGTTTTCTGAAAGATATCGACATCCGCTTCCTCCGCTTGCCTCAGGACGCAGGGATTGGTAGTAAAATTGATGAAGAGGCCGGATCTTTCCGTAGGGAACATAGCGGCGGTTTCTCTCGCTCACCTCATGTTCGTGAATCATTGTATAATACGGAAAAAGAAACTCCGCAGCGTTCCAAACAGCAGATTATAGCTCCAAGCGTTCCGCGCAATCTGAAACGGGTGACTCCGGCAACCTCTTCTTCTGTAATGGCTGTGCAGCCGGGACAACTGATCGAGCATGAACGTTTCGGTCTGGGAGAAGTGATGAAAGTGGAAGGTCAGGGCGATAATGCCAAAGCTACCATTCACTTCAAAAATGCGGGCGACAAACAACTTTTATTGCGCTTTGCCCGTTTTAAGATCATTGGTTAAAAAAGAAAATATGATAGATTTCAATTGTTTTCCTTCTCCGTGCTATATCATGGATGAAGAATTGTTGAGAAAGAACCTCACTCTCATAAAAAGTGTTGCTGACCGTGCTGGAGTAGAGATCATTCTGGCATTTAAGTCTTTTGCTATGTGGCGCTCGTTTCCTATATTTAGGGAGTACATAGAGCATTCTACAGCAAGTTCTGTTTACGAGGCACGTCTGGCACTGGAAGAATTCGGCAGTAAGGCACATACTTATTCTCCCGCTTATACGGAAGCTGATTTTCCTGAAATCATGCGTTGTAGTAGTCATATAACTTTTAATTCTTTGTCGCAGTTCTGTCGTTTTTATCCAGAGGTAGTGAAAGAGGGAAGTGGCATTTCTTGCGGTATTCGCATCAATCCGGAATATTCCGAAGTGGAAACGGAACTTTATAATCCCTGTGCTCCCGGCACCCGTTTCGGTATGACGGCGGATTTATTGACTGAGGTTCTGCCGCAAGGTATTGAAGGTTTCCATTGTCATTGTCATTGCGAATCTTCATCTTATGAACTGGAACGGACATTAAAACATTTGGAAGCAAAATTCTCTCGCTGGTTTCCGCAAATCAAGTGGTTGAATCTGGGAGGTGGTCATCTGATGACGCGTAAAGATTATGACGTGGAGCATCTTATTCAACTGCTGAAAGATTTGCGTGCTCGTTATCCTCATTTGCGTATTATCCTTGAACCAGGTTCTGCCTTTACTTGGCAAACCGGCGTATTGGTTTCTGAAGTAGTAGATATTGTAGTAAGTCGTGGTATCCGTACTGCCATTCTTAATGTGAGTTTTACCTGTCATATGCCCGACTGTCTTGAAATGCCTTACCAGCCTGCCGTACGTGGCGCTGAAATAGGAAATAATGGTGGTTGTCATGTGTATCGCCTAGGTGGAAATTCATGTTTGAGTGGTGACTATATGGGCGACTGGAGCTTCGACCATGAATTGCAAATCGGAGAGCGTATTGTTTTCGAAGACATGATACATTATACCATGGTGAAAACAAATATGTTCAATGGGATTCACCATCCTGCTATTGCTATGTGGACCAAAGAGAGGAAAGCTGACATTTTCAAGCAATTTTCTTATGAGGATTATCGCGACAGAATGAGTTGATAATCAAAAGTCTGCCGCTTTCGTATGGTAAATGTGTATTTTTCTTCGCGAAAAAAATAAGTAGAATGTTTGCAGGTTTGGAGAAAATATCTACCTTTGCAACCGCAAACGCGGAAATAGCTCAGTTGGTAGAGCATAACCTTGCCAAGGTTAGGGTCGCG
>ENA-ORTP01002738-ORTP01002738.1-human-gut-metagenome-genome-assembly--contig:-NODE-2738-length-13916-cov-2.601472_pt1 | contig 13916 bp, 17 predicted proteins | sample MGYA00241913_ERZ509190 | MGnify/ENA primary metagenome ERZ509190 (study PRJEB26280, sample SAMEA2338839) | human gut metagenome | biome: human gut; feature: human-associated habitat; material: faeces...
AAGCAGAAATGACATCATAGTGATTATCTCCACCCTTATCGTATCTGACTGCCTTTCGCTGTATACATTCCTGCGCCGTCTCCAGATCAATAAGAATCTTGCCCTGTGCGTCCGGTTCCGTGGTCATTACCCCCAGTTCCACCGCATTGAGCGCCGCCCGGGCATCTCCTCCGGCCATCTCTGCGATAAATTTCACAGCCTCTCCGGTTATGGACGCCCCATAAGCTCCCATTCCCCTCTCGTCATCGGTAACCGCAATCTCGATGAGCTTCTCGATTTCTTCTGCGGACAGTGGTTCCAGATGAAAAATTTTCGATCGGGAAAGCAGCGCACTGTTTACCTCAAAATAAGGATTCTCCGTAGTGGCTCCAATGAGGATGATCGTTCCGTCCTCCACAAAAGGCAAAAGATAGTCCTGCTGCGCCTTATTAAATCGATGAATTTCGTCAATAAACAAAATGGTTTTCTTTCCATACATGCCAAACATATCCTTGGCCTGCGCCACCGCCTGCTCCATATCTTTTTTTCCAGATGTGGTGGCATTCATCTGTACAAACTGTGCACTGGTTGTATTGGCAATCACCTTGGCCAGAGTCGTTTTCCCTGTTCCCGGAGGGCCATAAAAAATCAGCGAACTGATCTTATCTGCCTTGATTGCCCGGTATAAAAGTCTGTCTTTTCCTATTATATGCGTCTGTCCCACCACTTCATCCAGCGTTCTTGGCCGCATACGCACCGCCAGCGGCGACTCTTTTTTTGCATTTTCCATCCGCATATATTCAAATAAATCCATATTTCCTCCGCATCTTCTGCTTTATCTTCTGTCTGTACTCTGATTTAACTTACGAACAATGGCATATCCGTCTTCCAGATCCACACAACTGTAACATCCCTGATCAAAAACAAAATTCCAGTATCCTTCCAGAGGCATATGCAGACAGGCCGCCAGAAAATGCCCCAAAGTCCCCTTATGAGCCACCAGCAGAACAGTTTTTATCTCTTTTGTCTCCTTTTGTAACTCCCATAAAAACTTTTCTACCCTTTTGCGCACATCCGAAAAACTCTCTCCTCCGGTAATCCGATAATGCGAAAAATCTTCATTCCACCGTTTTAACTCCAGAGGGTATTCCTTCAATAATTCCTCATAGGTTTTTCCTTCAAAAATGCCAAAATTCTGTTCCTTTAGCCGTTCATCTACCGTATATCTTCCCTCTTGCTGAAAAATAGTTTTCCCGTCTTTCCCACAAGAGGATGCCAAAAGCCCTTCCGGCATACTTCCGTTTTTACCAATCAATTCCGCAGTTTCTACCGTTCGACGCAAAGGGCTGACCATCACCTTCTGAATCTCTATATGGCTGAAATAGTCTGCCAGTTGCTCTGCCTGCGCTCTTCCCTTCTCATTCAGAGGAGGATCTGACCAGCCATAATAGCAGCGTTTCTGATTAAGAACAGTTTCCCCATGTCTGACCATATATATTCTCATATTGTTTTCTTCCTTTATCCTTCTCCCTTTTTTTTGTCCTGTTATTGGCCAGACTTTTCCTACCCTTAGGACAGGAACTTCCGTCCAAAACACATTTATGACCGAGGCAGTTGTTCCTCTCCATAATGTCGGTATGCATAGATCATTTTACTGATTTTCTGAATTTTTTCATCAAATAGTCCCATGCGGTAAAGGCTCATAAAAATAGTGCCGATCAGCAACGCAAGAATCATGCCGCCCACACCGTGCAGCTTAAACCCGGTGTAAATTAAAAACAGGGTCAGTAACGTTCCCATTCCCATACTGTCTCCGATGATCTTCGGCTGCAGCAGCTGCCGGGTCAGCAGACAGATCAGATAAAGAACAAGCAGCATAACCGCCTGACGGAACTCCCCCCGCAAAAATACGCTTACTGCCCAGGGCAGGAGCACCGTTCCCGTACCAAGAATCGGCAAGAGATCTAAAAAAGCAATGAGCAAAGCCAAAAACAGGGCATAAGGGTTTTTCATCAGCAACAAACCAACCAGTAGAATAAAGAACACAACACACATGATTTTCAGTTGCGCCAACACAAAGCCCCCCAGCGCGGCAAACACCTTTGTTTTAATTTTATTGACCTGCTCCTGCATATCGTCCGGGACAACTTTAATCCATTGCGCCGAAATTTTTTCCCTGTCCGCAATAAAAAAGTACGCGGCCAGAATCATCACCAGCGTACCAACCAGTCCGTTGGTAATATTGGCTGCGGCAGCGCCCATCACCTCCACACCTTTCGGTGCCAGATGATTAATCGCCTTGCCGGCCTGCATCAAAAGATCACTGAAGGCTGCCTGTACCTGTTGACCAAAATCACTGGAAATCGGCGCAATCATGTCATTGATCTTTTCACTGAGCATAATGACGGTATTTTGAAAATAAGAATAGTACATTGGCGCATCCGATAAAAACGATACCATTTCCCGTCCCAGCTTCGTGACCAGAAGATACCCTATACCTGCCAGTCCCAGCAATACCAAGATAATGATCAGCGCCGAAGCCCATTTTTTATTTAATTTTATATGTTTTTCTAAGAAACTGCATAAAGGAGCAGCCAATAATGCCAATACCCAACTGGCAACAAAAGGCCAGAAAAATCCCAGCACTTTAGGAACGAGAAAGATCAGCAGCAGTGCCCCGCCGACAAAAATCAGCACTTCCCATATAATGTTAAATAAAATCTGCCATCTTTTCATGTATGCACCTTCCAATCTTTTCCATTTTATCATTCTGTTCCAGTATAACAATATACGCAAAACATATCAAGCCTCTCCGGTAAACTTATTAAAATCGAAAGATTTTTTCCATCGGTTCTATGTTTCTTCTTTTTTAATCGGAAAAATTTTTTCTCTGTGACGATCATAATAATATATCCCATCCGATAAAATATCTCCGGGAGCGACGATGGTCTCATTGACTTCTTTTACCATACCGAAGAAACTCTCTGCACGAACCCTCCCGTTATCCGGTACAAGGATCATTTCATGAATACTGCTGGGAAGAATATAAAAATTTTCTTCCATTTCTTTTGCAAAATCCCCGATTACATCTTCATACAACAGCACCGTCGCTCCATTGATCTGACAGGCATTCGTTAAAATATACATCTCCATATCCTCTTCTTCTGCCGGAATCGGCGTGCCAAGCTGCTCCAGCATCGTGTCCATATGCAGTATGCATGGCGGAAAAAGCCTTCTTGTATTTTCCCTGGCCGCCAGCAGGAGCTCATGTACGGAAATATCCCATAACTCCATCTCCCGATTACTGACCAACGCCGAAGACACACCCGCCGGATCTGTATGGGCCACCCACCGGAAGGTAAGCAAAAGATCAAACAGACGCAGCGTAGGGCAAGTTTCTTCAATCTCCCTGTTTTTTTCATAATTTACCAGGCGATAAATAATCTTATCCCTGACTTGAGAAAAATCCAGAATATCCAGCATATACTCTTCTGCCTGTTCCATGGCCCATCGGTAATCCTCACGAATATACGCAAATACTTCCTCCATATTTTCTCCTCCCTTTGACGATAAATAAAGATCATTTAAACAAAGGGAGGGCGCAGTCTTTTTCCCCGGCTCTCTGATGGATAACCCCCGGTAAATCACCCCGTTATTCCTTCGAATATCCTTGATCTGTACTTCAGCCTCTTCCATCCAGTCTTCCAGAATATGATGCAAAATATAGTCCTGAAATTCTTCAAATGTCATTCCTTTTACCCTCCTGTTCTTTTTCTTGCTTTTACAGGAATTATAGCATGCATATCCATATTTTTCCAGTAAATTTTAACTTAATTTCTATTTTTTTCCTTTTTCAGATTATGGCAAACGACGAGACACCCTTCTCCAAAAACAAACAGGTTTACAACGCTTTTCTTCCCACTTTGTAAACCTGTTCGCTTCCTTACCGATCAGTTCAGTAAGATTCTATGGAATTTTTTCCCATATACCGGTATATTTTCCCCGTATCTTTATCTACATAATAGATGCCGATTTTTTCTTCTCCATCCGTCTCGTAGACAGAAAATTTATATCCTTCTGCACCGGAATCATTATGATTATACGATGTCAAATCCTTTGTTTCTTCTCTTACTTCATAATGGGCGCCTTTATTGTCTTTGGACAGTTTTTCCAGCAAATATTTACGGGCATCTTCATAGCGGTCAAAAGAACCGCCACCCAGATTGTCAATGGCATCTCCTACGCCGTCTGCCACATCATCCACAACGTCTTCCGCTGCATTTCCGGCGTCCTTCACGGCATTTCCGACATCTTTTCCGACATCTCCGCCCTCTGTTATCGCCCCTTCCGTATTATCTGTGGTTGTATCCCCACCCTTATTTTCCTCATTGCCATCTCCACCCGGAGGCATATCCCCTTCCTGGTTTTCTCCAAAATCTCCCGGAGACATGAGATTCTCTTTATCCTCTCCCTTTTGTGTCGTCTGTTCCGTGCGGTCAACCGTCATCTCTTCCGAGCTGCCCTCTTTGTTCCCGCATCCCACAAAAACTGTTGCTGCAGTGGCAAAAACCACCATGAATAATAATTTCTGCATTTTTTTCATGAAACGATCTCCTTTCCAAATTTCTTTAGTATTATCTGCATTTTTTCTATTATTATGCAAACCACGGAGATCACTTTTTCTTTTTCCCATAAAGAAAAATATCTTTGTTTTTTCCCGCAGCAGGATGAAAATTTTCCCGCAACAGGATGAAAAAACGATTTTCCGGATATACTCTAAAGAGAAAACCATATAGAAAGGAAGGAAAATTCTTATGAAATGGATAGATTATATCGCCCTAACGCTGACCATCATCGGCGCCATCGTCTGGGGAATCATCGGATTATTCCAGGTCAATCTTGTTTCCATGCTTTTCGGGGAATCCAGCCTGCTTTCCCGCACCATTTATGATCTGGTCGGCATTTCAGGCTTATATCTGCTGACCATGTTTGGAAGAATACGCCAAAATTAAAATACAGGGAATATAATCTATACAACCATAATCCGTTTGGTTTCCCGATTATATTCCCTGCACTCTTTTTCCGTGATTATCTTTTCCTGCTGCAAAACCGCATCTGTATTTCTTTGATTTTGTGAAGAGGCCAGCCAAAAAGATCAAACGATAAAACAAAGGTAAGCGCCACCCCGATGGTTAAAAAGACGATCATCCATATTGACCCACAATACTGTTTTATCCCGTCGGAAAACCCCGAATACATCATAATATACAATACCAGCCTGTGCCAGAAATAGATTTGCAGCGTGTTTTTTCCCACCTGCTGCGCCGGTTTCCATTTTTTCTCCGGCATCAGACTCATGATTGCCACACTCATCACGACGGTAATCCCGTAACAAAGTAACCGGTGTTCCCATCCGCAATGTTCCACACGAATGGCAGCATAGGGATTTCTTCCTGTGAATATACGTATGTAGGAAAAAATATCCTTAATCCGGTAAAAACTGATCAATAATCCCGCAATCACTGCCACAACCGAAATCTGTTTTACCCTTTTCTTTCGGATGAATTTCAGTACTCTCTCTGAATCCAGCAGGTAACCGGCATAATAAAATGGGAAAAATACAATGATTCTGGACAAATACAGAAAACTGTTGATTCCCTCAGCATATCCGGCCAACAGCGCTGCCAGCACCGTTACGGGAAGCCAGATCTTCGGGTTGCCATCCCGCAATACATAAGCCAGCACCATATAAGCTGCCATGGCAAACATATACCAGGGAATCCCGGTATCCGTCGTCAGAGAAAAAACCGCATTCTTTCCAAAGGAAACTTTGATCAGATAAATGGCTATTTTCAGCAGATAACCCAGAATAATATAATAAACGGGTTTGTCCCAGCGAAACGGCCTGTCTTCCTTCCACGGTTTTTGCAAAAGCCCTGCCATAAAGATGAAGAGAGGCATGTGGTACGAATAAATAAAAATCGTCAGGCTTCGCATAACCGAATAATCAGAATACTGGTTTACAAAATGTCCCAATACCACCGATAACATCAACAAACATTTCAGATTATCCCAGACATATATTCTCTTCTGTGATTCCATCCTGTGAAACTCCCTTCCCTTTTTCCATCGTTGCCGGTACGAAACGTGACTGCTGTACATTCATCACTCTGCGACCACACAATCTTCCTAAAGATACACCACATTGGAAAAACTGTCAATCCGGGACAGAAAGCATTTTCCGGAAATACCGGGTCAGTATATTTTATCCAAAAGCATATTATACTGCTCATCGCCGGCATTTAACCCCAGCGCGCGGAGTCCGCCTTTAATCCCCGACTTCCTTTCTATCATCTGTTCAATATAGTCTGAATATAACGGTTTTGTACGGAAAACAGCCTGCGCTCTGTGATTTTGATCTATACGAAAGCAGGTCAAAGATCGTATGGTATGATGATCTTCCCCCCGCACCACTACTTTTCCACTGGGGCCATGAAATGACACTCTTCCTGATTCCAGCGCCTGAATGACTAGCCTCTGTTTCCGTCGTTTCTGCCCGTTCCACGGCCTGTTTATATAAATACAAAGAAGTATACACTGTTTCCGTATCCATATTCATATAGGGAATCTTTTCCCGGTCATATTTTTTTCTGTATTTTTCCACAAACTCTTTCGCCTCGGGAAGATCTGATTCTTCAATAAAGGAGGCCATCACATACGTATTTTCCAGTACCGGCGGTGTAAGTTCGATATTTTGCATGAACTCTGCGGCCACCTGCGTTGTGGCATTGGGAATGTGATTCATTCCCCGCTCATGCCATTGCTGGTAAAATTCATCATGATTGGGAAACACACATATGGAAATCAATACCTCTGTCTTCAACTGTGCAATCCGATCAATAATCGAAGAAACATCTCTCATATTCTGATTGATATATTCTGTTCCCACTAATTCGCCGCCAAATTCTCTGATATAATATTTTGCCCACTCTGCAGAAAGGATACCATAATTATAATCCGCCGCAAGAATATAACATTTCTTTCCTTCGTGCCGGATCAAATAGCGGATCAGATCCCGCATCTGCTGTTCCGGACCTGCCGACAGACAAAAAGTATAATGACTGGCTACTCCCCCTTCCGTCTGCTGCGTATCCATATACAACGTTTTTGTGCGATGGGCATGATGCCGCATAGTATCTCTGGACGGAGATAATGTCGAACCCATGAGCACATGGACATGCTCTTTTTCTGTTAATTCTTCCACCGCTTTTCTGGTCAATTTATCCTGAGACCGGTCATCGCGAAACAACAGCTCTATTTTTTTGCCATCCCGGATAAGTCGCCAATTATGCCAATTTTAATGGTGTCTTCTTCCTTCTGGGCATTTTCTGCAATAAACATACGATCCGGCAAAACAATTTCTACTTCACAGCCTTTTCCCGGAAAAGCCTGAATATTGCCCCGTCCCTGTAAACGTCCGCATATTTTTTTACTGTGGCCAGACCAACGCCGTTTCCTTCATATTTCTCCTTATTTTCCAGCCGGGAAAAAGGTTCAAAAATATGGGCGGCATAATTCATGCAAACCCCATCCCATTATCCCGGAAATAGAGATGAATTTCTCCTTCTTTTCTTTTGGAAAAAACTCTGATTCTGGCAGATTCTTTTTCCCTGGTAAACTTAATGCTGTTCGAAAGAATATTGGTAATCAGGATTTTTAACAAAAAAATATCTGCGGTTATCTGGGGCAGTGGAAGTATTTCCAGATCCAGCGTTCTGTCTTTATATGCTTTCATCTGCTCTTCAAAACACTGCGCCACCAGATATTCCAAGTCAATATTGTTCTTCTCTAATTTTTTGATCTCCACACTGGAATAATTCATCATATCCTGAATTAACTCCATCATCCGGTCGCAGGTTTTTCGAATGGATCGCAAATCTTCCAGCGACTGCGACTTTAAATCCGCATTGTCTTCTTTTTTCTTCATTCCGCTTTCCTCCGATATTCTCCCGGAGATTGTCCGGTCTCTTTTTTGAATACTTTGCTGAAATAATCTACGTTTTCAAATCCCAGCCGCTCTGCTACTTCGGCTATTTTTGATTTTTCCTGTTTCAGCAGTTTTTTTGCACAATAAATTTTCAGATTCGTCAGAAATTGATTAAAACTCAGTCCGGTTTCCTGTTTAAATTTACTTCCTAAATATTTCGGATTCATGTAAAACTCTTCTGCAATTCGGGTTAAATTTAATTTATCCTCCACATGACCAAAAGCCATCAAACAAAGTTTTTGCACATTTTCACTATAATGATCTATCCGGAAAATCTCCATTCGCGCGCCAAACTCCAGAACAAAATCGCAAAGGAGACGCTTTGCCTCCGCTTCTTCCCCATTCCCGGCCGAAAAAGCAGTAAAATCTTCCAGAGAAAAATAAAAAGAAAGGTAGGGTTCTTCATCCAACATTTTTTTACATCATTTCATCTGCAAAATCATAAACTGTCAACAGCAACTGGGATTCTTCCTCTGCTCCTTTTGCCATTTCTCTGAACATTCTCTCGCATAATCTTGTACATTTTTTCTTTTCTCCATGTAAAATGCCGTACATCAACTGCTGTTTGTATATTTCCACCGGAACCGGCGTACCGCTTAAAGAATCCAAATACTGACGTACTCTGTGAAAAGTATTCATCAAGGCTTCTTCATCTACCGGTTTCACCAGATAATCAAAAGCGCCGTTGATAATTCCTTCCTTGGCATAAGAAAATTCAGCAAATTCACTGAAAAGAATCACGCATGGACACAAATTCTTTTTTTGACTTCTTTGAGCAAATCAATTCCATTAATCAGGGGCATTCGTATATCTGTCAATAAAACATCTACCGCATGTTTTTTCAACATTTCCAATGCCTCCAGTCCATTGGAAGCTTCATAAACAATTTCAAAGGCATGACCGTTCGCCTTCCAGCAGGGAAATCGTTTAATCTTTCGACGAAATAGTTCAATATCATCAGCCAGCAGCACTTTATACATCTCCGTCACCTCTTTTTTGTGTAAAAATCAACACATTTCCTTCTATATTAAAATAATTTTTTCTTTATTATTGTAACATGTTTCTATAAACCTGAACAAAAAAATCTATGACATGTTTATCATTCTGCCATAGATTTTTTTCTTAATATTTCGGAATTATTTTTCCGCTTTATGCTTTATTCTTCTTCCTGTTCCATCAAAGTAAACATTGTATTCGCTTTACGGGTTGCCTGCAATGCTTCTTTGGTACACTGATCAGTAAACGAATAAAGAAGTTCTGTCATTTCGTTGTCTTTGCCTTCTTTTCTGAGAGCAACTGCGTTTTTCTCCACCTCTTTGATTTCCAAAAACCATCTCTCTTCTAATTCTTTAAACAGCGCTGCAACGATGGCATGTCTTTCCTGATAGGTCGAACCGATTTCATCCCCGTTGATTCTATCCAGCAAGGAACGAATCTCCCACCAGAATGATCCTTCTTGATAGGTATCTTCCCGATCTACCTCTGAAGGTGCTGTCATGGTTTTTCCATAGATTCCTGCTTTTGTCAGACATTCCGGTAATTTTCCACTTTCCATAAAAAGAGGAAGATAAAGACTACAGCAAGGCACAACTGGCGCCCACCACATAACGTTTAAATATTCCTCGTCTTCAGGAAGAACCATCAGACTGGATGACGCCGTATTTCCCCAGGTGAATCCCGGAATGGAATTATGCATACATACCGTTAAAAAGTCCGGTTCAGAGGCATTGAAATACGGCCCCTCCAAGAACGTATCTTCGTAATGATCCCGCAAAATTCTCTTCATCCATTCCAGAGAAATCTTTCCGTTTTCTCCGACCGCCTGTTTTAACATCTGACGTATTCTCTGTACACGAATATGGGAAACCTGTCTGGCGTTATTTCGATTAATGTAGGCTGCCCCAAAATCAAAGCAATTTCTTTTTTTCTCGCTCCACCAACCTTTCTGGATGGCATGATCGATCAGATCTTCACTTCCATGGGTATAATCCGTACAGATACTGACTTCATTGGAAATGGCTGCATAACCTTTTTCTATTTTTTTGCGGCCCACTTTGTTCCTGCCGCTTCAAAAACATACGCTTCTTTACAATCAGCAATAATAAAAGAGTTATTACAGGAGCCGGAAATAGTATCGGACATTGGCACACCAGAACCCCATTGTCCATATTTTTCTACCAGTTCTGCCATAACATCCAATGCTTCTTTTGCCGTTTTCGCTCTTTCCAGACCCAATCTGAGAATTTCCATTCCCAGAAGACCTTTTTCACTGTCGTACCCATTTTTTCCAGTTCTGTATTTTCGGTCAAATCCTTCGTGTAGATAGCTTCATTACCTATAGCCACCCCGTATTCATTGATGCCTTCTTCATAACCCCAACACCAGTACGGAGAAGAACCCATAGTGGCATAACTTTCTTCCACCTGGTCAATGGATAAATAAACCAGCTTTAATTTATCCTCTTTTTTATGTTTTTTTCTTCCGTGATAGGCCATCGGCTGGCAATCAAAGGCGGGACGGTCACTGTTTTTCCCCAGTACCGTTGTTCCTGTTTTCGCTGTGTCCGGTAAAACAACATAAGTATCACACATGTTTTTCCTCCTTTTCCTTATCCATTTTCGAACTTTTTGGTTGTTTCCATCTTACAATGGTTTACCGGAAAAGAAAATCCATATAAGACACTGATTTTCTTCACAAAAGATAGAAAAGAAGCACGGATAGAAAAAAAGAGAAAAAAATCTGTCCTTTTTACCTTTTTACAGGAAATACTATGCATTTTTTGAAGAAAAAAGCCCGTTTTATCTCATCATCGGTCAGAAATTCCACCTCAGGAATACATTTTGATGGAATATGGAAGAAATCTCAGGCCTGTTCTTTTTCTTTTAGATATTCCGCATATTCATCAACAATCTTGCATGAACTTCTGGTGCCAATCAGTTCTACCCCCATCTCAAGCATACGCAGGCAGGCGGAAAGAACGAACTGTCTTGGCACACCGGAAAGTTTAAGTTTAGTCTTACCGGAAACATTGGCTTTCATCACTTTAAGCTGGTGTACGTCCGGAAGACCTGCGGAACCGGTCGCCGTCTTTACATAGTCGGCGCCGCATTCAGAAACGATTTTCGTCACTGTCGCAATCTCTTCATCCGTCAGATACCCAACCTCGATGATGACTTTGGAAAGAGCGCCTGCCGCCTTTGCTTTATCCACAAGCCCCTGAATTTCCTCACGGACAAGATCAATATTTCCATCCTTTAATGCGCCGATATTGATAACCATGTCCAATGAATTACCACCGTTGGCAATGGCATCATCAATCTCAGCCATCTTCATGTTGGTTGTCAGCGTTCCATAAGGGAAAGAAATGGCAACGCCGACTCTGACATCTGTTCCGGCCAGTTCTTCCGCTACAACCTTGGTCCAGCAAGGAGTAGTATACATTGCGGCAAGATTATGGGCTGCCGCGTCACGGCAGGCCTGACGGATTGCCTCTTCCTGCGTATCCGGGGCAAGTACTGCCATATCAAAACATTTTGCAAATCTTTCAACTGTTAATTCTTCTTTCCTGATCATGCTCATTCTCCTTCTTTTTTTCTTTGTTTACTTTATATATTTCTTACATATTCTGTTACAGACTCTGCAATCCCTTTTGCGTCCAGCTTATAACAGGCAAGAAGCTCCTGATAATCACTGCTGGTGGTGGCATAAATATTAGGAATACCCAGACGCTTAACCGTTACGCTCTTCATATCCGAAAGCAGTTCTGTGACCATAGACCCCATTCCACCGTTGATATAGTGTTCTTCCACTGTCACAACTCTCTTCGTCTGTCCGGCAGACTGGCGGATTAAATCTTCGTCAAGAGGAAGGACGGTAGGCAGTCCGATGATCTTTGCACTGATTCCGGCCTTTTTCAGAAGTTCATTCGCTTCAATCACGTCTTTGGTACAGGAACCGGTTGTGATAATCGTAACATCTTCGCCTTCTTCAATCACATTCCCTTTCCCAATCTCAAAAGGTTTTCTCTCCAGAATCTGAGGAATCTTCGGATTTCCAATCCGCATGTAGACCGGACCTTCATAGGCGATCATAGCTTTAACCGCCTCCTCAATCTCCACCCAATCCTGCGGCGCAAGGATAGTCATCCCCGGAATCAGCCGCATCAGGCCAAAATCGTCCAGACTCTGGTGCGTTACCCCCAGATCTGAATAGGTAATACCGCAGTTTCTTCCGACAATCTTTACATTTTGCCGCATGTATCCCATATCATTTCTCACCATTTCATAAGGACGGCAGGTGACAAATGGCGCTATGGCACAAAACACTGGGATTTTTCCTGCCGTCGCCATACCAGCGGCCATACCGACCACTCCCTGTTCCATAATACCACACTCATAATATCTTTCCGGAAACCGTGCAATAAAATCAGCAAAGCCGGAACTCTTTCCACTGTCTGCGGAAAAAACGACTACTTTATCATTGGTTTTTGCAATCTCTGTTACCGCCTGACCAAAGGTTTTTCTAGGATCTCTCATCTCACCAATCATCATGCCAGCACCTCCAATTCTCTAGCCAATTTTTCTACCTGCTCCGTTATCTCTTTTTCTGCCTGATCAAGCTGCTCCTTCGTCGCTTTCCAGAAATGGAACTCCGCCTTATTTTCCCCAAAAGAAAGCCCCTTTGCCTTCACGGTCTGACAAAGAATCATCGTAGGTTTTCCTTTTTCCTCCGGGACAGCATCCAGTGCGTCAAGGATTTGGTTCATGTCATTACCATCAATATATTTTACCGCCCATCCGAAGGCTTTAAATTTCTCGTCAACAGGTCTCATGTCCATAACCTTCGTGACGTCTCCGCTGATCTGCAGTCCGTTATTATCCACAAAGACTACCAGATTATCCAAACCGAATTTTGCGGCCGCTGCCGCTGCTTCCCAGTTAGATCCTTCCGGAAGTTCGCCATCACCGGCAACCACATAGACCTTATACTCTTTTCCATCCTGTTTCCCGGCCATAGCCATTCCGCTGGCAATGGAAATCCCATGACCCAGCGCTCCTGTATTCGCCTCTATGCCGGGAAGTTTATGCATATCCGGATGTCCGGGGATCTTCGAAGACAGTTTTCCATAGGTATCCAGAATTTCTTTATCAAAAAAACCCTTTTCGGCAAGCACGGCATACTGGGCCAGACATTTATGTCCCGCCGAAAGAAGAAAACGGTCCCGATCTTCCATCTTCGGATCCTCCGGATCCACATACATTTTGTCAAAATACAACGCCGTTACAATATCAATAGAAGAAAGAGCTCCTCCGATATGGCCGTGGCCACCTGCGCGTACCATACGCAGGACATTCTGTCTGCATTTTGCCGCCTCCAGTTTCCGTTTTGCTACTCGTTTTTTCTCTGCCATTTTCCCTCTCCTTTCATATGGAAGGATTCCTTTTTCTTGTTCTGCAAAGAGTATAACATGTTTTTACTTGTATATATATGTGATATTCTTTCATTATCCTGTGTTTATTTTCATGATTGTGTAAAAAGAAATTCCCTGTTAAAAATAACAGGTGATTTTTTTAGGGATATTTTATGAAAACAGCACTAATTCCGGCTATTCCAAGAACCGAACCCGCTATCCCCCCGCACTTTGAGAAACTACAACAGACATGACTATAGCAGCAATAACACGACCGGAGCCATAAATAAAATTTTATTCTAATACGCAAAAAAGAAGTACAAGATTTTACTCTCGTACTCCTTTTCATTGTTTGCTATTTTTGATAAATATTTGATAGACACTTTCTTGTTGAAAATATCTTATACCTCTCAAAAACCGCTTATTTACTTAGCGTGCGGATAACAGGACTTTTCCTCTTGGACCCCACATAATACTCCG
>ENA-ORTP01002742-ORTP01002742.1-human-gut-metagenome-genome-assembly--contig:-NODE-2742-length-13889-cov-2.541853_pt1 | contig 13889 bp, 9 predicted proteins | sample MGYA00241913_ERZ509190 | MGnify/ENA primary metagenome ERZ509190 (study PRJEB26280, sample SAMEA2338839) | human gut metagenome | biome: human gut; feature: human-associated habitat; material: faeces...
GGCGAGGGAGCGTGCGCGATGGACGCGGTGAGGGCGCAGGGCTTCGCGTTCACGTACCCCGATGCGCCGGCGCCCACGTTCGGTCCGCTCGACTGGCGGGTGGCGGAAGGGTCGTTCACGCTGCTTCTGGGCGCCACCGGCTGCGGCAAGACCACGCTTCTGCGCTGCCTCAAGCCGGCGCTCGCCCCGGCGGGCGTCCAGGAGGGCGCGCTCGAGGTTTTAGGCCGCGCCCCCGCAGCGTTCGGTGCCGCCGAGGGGGCCGCGCAGGTGGGCTACGTCGCGCAGAACCCGGAGAACCAGCTGGTGTGCGACACCGTATGGCACGAGCTGGCGTTCGGGTTGGAGAACGTGGGCCTCGGCCAGGACGCCATGCGGCGGCGCGTGGCCGAGGTCGCGCACTTCTTCGGCATCGAGCCGTGGTTCCGCGCGTCCGTAGCCGACCTGTCGGGAGGCCAGCAGCAGAGGGTATCTATTGCCAGGGCGCTGGCAGGAAATCCATCCCTGATCCTGGCTGATGAACCCACAGGAGCGCTGGACTCCAAAACCAGCCGTGATGTGCTTAATTTTTTAAAGCAGATCAATGAGGAGGGAAATACCATTGTTATGATTACCCATGACAATTCCATTGCTGTGGAGGCAAAGCGGGTGATCCGCATTGCAGACGGGCATAAAATTTTTGACGGAGATGTAAAAGATTATGCTGCAATCCTTTAAACTGGCTCTTAAAAGCATATGGGGCAATAAGATGCGTTCTTTTCTTACCATGCTGGGGATTATTATCGGTGTGGCTGCGGTGATCATTCTCGTAAGCCTGGTAAATGGATACATGGGGACGATCGTAGAAAATTTTGCCAGCATGGGAGTGAACCAGATCAATGTAAACGTAACCAATCTGACATCCCGAACTGTAAGTCCAGATGAAATGTATGGATTTTTTGAAGAGCACACAGACGTATTTGAGGCTTTAAGCCCCAACGTGACCATTTCCACGACGATAAAAAAGGGAAATGATTCCATGACTTCTACCAGTGTGGCAGGACGCAGCGAGCAGTATCTGGAGATTAAGGACTATGAGCTGCAGCAGGGAAGAAATATCACCTATTCGGATATTCTTTCCCGTCAGAAGGTCTGCGTGATCGGAGCGTATGTGGCCCAGGAGCTGTTTGGCAGTGCTGAAAAAGCTCTGGGGGATATGCTGAAGGTAGGGGGCTATGCCTATAAGGTAGTGGGCGTAGCAGAAATTCAGGATGAGGACGATATGAGCGACGGAGGCACGGATGATTTTGTATGGCTTCCATATACGGCTTCCATTAGTCTGGCGAGAAGCGCTAATATTAACAGCTACACCTTTACAGTGGCAGATACGGATGATGCGGATGAGGCAAAGACGCTCATTGAGAATTTCCTTTTTGAGATTTTTAAGGATGACGATTACTATAGGGTATCTGCCATGAGTGAAATGCTGGATTCCCTGAACGAACAGATTGCCATGATGAGCGGTATGCTGGGAGGAATCGCCGGGATTTCCCTTCTGGTAGCCGGAGTGGGCGTTATGAACATCATGCTGGTGTCTGTGACTGAGCGGACAAGGGAAATTGGAATCCGAAAATCTCTTGGGGCGGACAAGGGAACCATTATGCAGCAGTTTGTGATCGAAGCGGCAGTTACCAGTTCTCTGGGCGGAGTGATCGGAATTCTCATTGGCTGCGGGGCTACTGCAGTAGTAGGGGCAGCCATTGGCATTTCGGCTACACCTACATTTTCTGCCATTGTAATTTCATTTAGCGTATCCGTGGGGATCGGCCTGCTTTTTGGTTATATGCCAGCCAGCCGTGCGGCTAATTTAAATCCGATTGATGCGCTGCGAAGTGAATAAGGAGTTTACATTCCCCATCTGCCGTATATGGTGCGATGGGGATTTTTCATTGACATCTTTTTTGACGTAGTATAAACTGAATAGGATGATATATGAAAATTTACGCAGATTTTACATTTCATTGGTTCGGATTTTACTTCTGTTTGGTATGCTGTTTACATGAGGCTTTAAAAAGCTTAATATGTAAATTTAATAACAGGGAAAGGGCAGGAATCAGCATTTATGGAAAAAATTTACATCATAGAGGATGACGAAAATATCAGAAATCTGTTAAAGATCGCACTGGAGGGGTTTGGCTTTGAGGCAGAGGGGTTTGAAACAGCAGAAGAAGGGCTGGAGCGTATCCGGCAGGAATGCCCGTCCATGGCGATCTTCGACTGGATGCTCCCGGGAATGGACGGGGTGACGGCCATCCGGCAGATCCGTCAGACCGAGGGGATAAGCGGCCTTCCGATCATGCTTTTGACAGCAAAGGAAAAGGAGCTGGATAAAGTAGTGGGGCTGGACTGCGGAGCAGATGATTATATGGTAAAGCCCTTTGGCGTTCTGGAGCTTTCTGCCCGGATCCGCAGTCTCCTGCGCAGGGTAAGGCGGGAAGAAAAAAAGGATATGCTGTCCTATCAGGGGATCAGTATCAATAAAAAGACAAGAGAGGCTTCCAGCAGCGGCCGTGTCTGCGAGCTTACTTTAAAGGAGTTTGAGCTTTTATGTTATCTTTTGGAGAATCAGGCCAGAGTAGTAACCAGGGATGAACTTTTAAACCAGATCTGGGGCTATGAGTATGACGGAGAGACAAGGACACTGGATATGCACATCCGTACCCTGCGCCAGAAGCTGGGAGAAGAGGGCGGAAGCTGCATCAAGACCGTCCGTGGCGTTGGCTACCGCCTGGTGCGCTCGGAGACAAAGGAGGAGGATCGATGAGAAGGGCTATTCTGAAAAAATTTATACTGGTACTTCTGGCGGCGCTGTGTATTAACAGCGTCATCTTTTATCTTATCAGCAGTCATATGATCTTAAAGATGGCCAGAGAGGATATGACCTATACTATAGAAATGATTGACCGTCTGCTCGATTATGAGGATGAATCGTATCTGGCTGTCCAGATCGAGCGTATGGAGGAGTTTACAGGCGCGGATGATACGCGGGTTACACTGATCCATTTAGATGGCACGGTTGTATCTGACACAGATACTTCTACGGAAGATCTGGATAATCATTTAAGCCGCAAAGAGGTAAAAGAGGCTCTGCTGAATGGAATGGGATATGCAAAGCGGTATTCTAAAACCATGGGAAAGCATTTTCTTTACGTTGCCTTCCAGTCACACAGATCAGATATGATCCTTCGCATTTCCGTTCCCTACTCAGGATTCAGCGAATATCTGCCCATGCTGCTGCCGGCTGCCCTTGTGAGCTTTCTTGCCGCTTTAGCCTGTGCATTTGTATTTACCAGGCGGTTTGTGGATTCCGTTACAAGACCCTTGCAGGATATTGTTTCGGAGCTTCAGAAGGTGAAGGGAGGAAACGGGGAGCTCCATTTTTCGCCCTGTCCGTATCAGGAGCTGAATGTGATCGCAGAGACGACCATGGAAATGTCAAATAATGTAAAAGATTATTTGAACCGTATAGAGAAAGAAAAGCAGATCCGTCAGGAGTTTTTCAGCAATGCCTCCCATGAGCTTAAAACTCCTATTACCTCGATCCAGGGTTACGCAGAGCTGATGGAGAGCGGGATGATTCAGGATGAAGCCATGAAGCTGGATTTTATCCGGCGGATCAAAAAGGAGGCTTCCAATATGGCAGGGCTGATCGGGGATATTCTGATGATTTCCCGGCTGGAGGCAAAGGATGCCCAGGTGGTGCTTTCCGATGTGCGGATTAGCCCTCTTTTGGAGGAGATCGCAGAAAGCTTAAAGCCCGCAGCCGCCCAGAGCCAGGTCTTTATCCATATAGATTGCCAGCCGCTGTGCATAAAGGCCAATGTGCAGCAGATGAAGGAGCTTCTTACAAATCTGGTCGGAAATGCGGTTAAGTATAATCATCCGGGAGGACAGGTTTGGGTGACGATCAGAGAACAGGACGGACAGATGGTGATCCGTGTCCGGGATAATGGCGTGGGGATACCGGAGGAAAGCCTGGACCGTATTTTTGAACGTTTTTACCGGGTGGATAAGGGACGCAGCCGGAAACAGGGAGGTACGGGACTGGGACTTTCAATCGTAAAGCATATCGTAAATTTTTATCACGGTTCTATCCATGTGGCTTCTCAGCTGGAAAAGGGAACGGAATTTACGGTTACAATTCCATTGAAATGGGAATAATTGGGTTATACTTTGATACATAAAAGCGCCAATGCGTTAAAAACACAAAAATTTAAAGCAATAAAATTGACGCGCCCTTTTTTTTGTAGTATGATAAAAAAAGTTCGAAAGAAACGGACGAAATTTTGGGTAAAAACGAGGAGCGATGTTATGAAAAAGACGGCAAAAATTTTTTCCTTCGTACTGGCCGGAGCGATGGCTGCGGCTGTAACAGGATGTGGATCAGGCACAAATGAAACAACGGCAGCTGCTGCGGACACTTCAAAGGAAGCAGAGGGGGGTAAGGAGGTATACCAGGTAGGTATCTGCCAGCTGGTACAGCACGTTGCCCTGGATGCGGCGACTCAGGGCTTTAAGGATGCTCTGGTGGAGACCTTTGGAGAAGACGGTGTGGAGTTTGATGAGCAGAATGCGCAGGGTGATTCCAACACCTGTTCCACGATCATCAACAGCTTTGTATCAGAGGGTGTGGATCTGATCCTGGCAAATGCAACCGCATCTCTTCAGGCCGCTCAGGCAGGCACCAACGAGATTCCTGTGCTGGGAACTTCTGTAACAGAATACGGTGTGGCCCTGGGAATTTCCGATTTTAACGGAACCGTAGGAGGAAATATTTCCGGAACATCGGATCTGGCTCCTCTGGACGAGCAGGCGGCCATGATCAAAGAGCTGTTCCCGGATAAGAAAAATGTAGGTCTGCTCTACTGCTCTGCAGAGCCTAACTCTCAGTACCAGGTAGATACGGTAAAGCTGGCTCTGGAAGAGCTGGGTTATACATGTGAGTATTATGCATTTTCCGATTCCAATGATTTATCCACCATTGCTACTAATGCAGCTTCTGCAAGCGATGTGATCTATGTTCCTACGGATAATACCGTTGCTTCCAACACAGAGATCATCAATAATATCTGCCAGCCGGCAGGCGTTCCCGTGGTAGCTGGCGAGGAGGGCATCTGCGCGGGCTGCGGCGTTGCCACCTTATCCATCAGCTACTATGATCTGGGTACGGCAACCGGAAAGATGGCTGCAAAGATCCTTTCCGGCGAAGCCAATGTATCTGAGATGCCCATCGAGTATGCGCCTCAGTTTACAAAGAAGTACAACAAAAACATCTGCGATGCACTGGGAGTTGCCGTGCCGGATGATTATGAAGCAATCGAGGAATAACCGATCATGAGTATTATGAGCTTATTTAATTCACTTCCAGGCGCTGTGGCCCAGGGACTAGTGTGGGGCATAATGGCGATTGGCGTATACCTTACCTTCCGCATCCTGGATTTTGCGGATCTGACCGTAGACGGCTCCCTTTGTACGGGGGGCGCTGTCTGCATCGTGATGATGCTTGCCGGACAGAATGTCTGGGTGGCTCTTTTATGTGCCGCTCTGGCAGGGATGGCAGCAGGATTCTGCACAGGTATCCTTCATACCTTTATGGGAATCCCGGCTATTCTTTCCGGTATCCTGACCCAGCTGGGCCTGTATTCCATTAACTTAAAAATTATGGGAAAAGCCAACCAGGCCATCAATGTAGACAAGTATGACCTGCTGGTTTCCCTGCGTTTTATCCGCAATGTACCCCTGTTTAAAAATACCATTTTTCTGGTGTCTGTGATGATCCTGGTACTGATCGGTCTGCTTTACTGGTTTTTCGGCACGGAGCTTGGCTGTTCCATCCGTGCCACCGGCGGCAATGACCGCATGGCAAGAGCACAGGGGATCAACACCGATTTTAACCGTGTGCTGGGGCTGATGGTTTCCAATGGACTGGTCGCACTTTCCGGCGCGCTTTTATCCCAGTATCAGGGCTTTGCAGATATCAATATGGGCCGCGGAGCCATTGTCATCGGACTGGCCGCTGTGATTATCGGAGAAGCGATTTTTGGAAAAGTTTTCCACAACTTTGGCTTCCGCCTTCTGGGTGTGGCTTTGGGCTCTATTGTATATTATCTGGTGCTCCAGGTTGTGATCTGGCTGGGAGTTGATACGGATTTACTGAAGCTTCTTTCCGCTGCTGTGGTAGCTGTTTTCCTGGCGATCCCCACCTGGAAGGGAAGATATTTTAAGAGTGCGCCAAAGGGAGGTAAGAGCTGATGCTGGAAATCTGTCATGTGAATAAAACATTTAACAGGGGCACGGTAAATGAAAAGCAGGCCTTGAAAGATTTGAACCTCACCTTAAAGGATGGAGATTTTGTTACGATCATCGGCGGAAACGGCGCCGGAAAGTCTACGACCCTGAATGCGATTGCAGGCGTGTGGCCTGTGGACGAGGGAAAGATCGTGATAGACGGAAGGGATGTGACAAAGCTTCCGGAATATAAAAGAGCCGCCTTTTTGGGCCGTGTATTCCAGGATCCCATGAATGGAACCGTGGCTACTATGGGAATTGAGGAAAATCTGGCTCTGGCTTTAAGAAGAGGAGGGCGCCGCACATTAAAGCCCGGTATTACAGGCAGTGAAAGAAAGCTGTACCGGGATCTGCTCTTAAAGCTGGGACTGGGGCTGGAGGAACGCCTTACCTCTAAGGTGGGACTTTTGTCCGGCGGACAGAGACAGGCCTTAACCCTTCTGATGGCAACTTTAAAAAAGCCAAAGCTGCTTTTGCTGGATGAACACACTGCTGCCCTGGATCCTCAGACGGCGCAGAAGGTTCTGGAGCTTACCAGTGAAATCGTAGAGGAGCAGCGGCTGACTGCCCTGATGGTAACTCATAATATGAAGGATGCCATCCAGATCGGCAACCGCCTGATCATGATGAATGACGGCCATATTATCTATGATGTGAGGGGGGAGGAGAAAAAGAACCTCACGGTGGATGACCTGTTAAAGAAATTTGCCGAGGCCAGCGGCAAAGAATTTGCAAATGACCGTATGATGCTGGCAAATTAAAAATTCATAAAAAATTCACCCATCCAGCCTGTCCTTTATGGTATAATAAAAAGGACAGGCTGTTTTGCACTGCAAAGCAGGAATCAAATTTGAGATGGAGACGATTAAAATATGCTTGAGCATAAGGATTATTTATCCAGCCTGAATAAGGCTAGGAGGAAGCGCAGCCAGAAGCCGGATCCCAGGCTGTGGATTCTGATCCTGGCAGCTGTCCTGGCTGTGGGAGCTATTATTTTTGCGGTGAAATATATGAAAAAGCCGGAATCTGGGGAAATGGCGGTTCGGTCGGTGGGTGAGCAGCTCCAGACGGGAGAGCCGCAGACAGACCCGGCAGCGGCTGTGGCTGCAGAGAGCGATGAAGAGACACAGTGGGAACAGCAGGTGGAGGAAGCTGTGGGCCGTTTTGCCAATCTGGGTCTGATCCAGGTGTCGGGCTATGTAAATATCCGTGAGACTCCGGGAACAGACGGTACGGTTTTAGGTACTATCGCAGACGGAGGCGGATGCGAGGTTCTGGGAACAGAGGGCGAATGGACAAAGATACAGTCAGGAGGTTTAGAGGGCTATGTGAGCAGCCAGTATCTTGTAACCGGCCAGGAGGCAAAAAATCTGGCGGAAAAATATGTAAAGCTCAGAGCTGTGATTACTATGGAGACAGAAGGCGAAAAACTGCGGGTGCGGGAAACTCCGGACGATTCCACCAGCGACAATGTCATAGGAGCCGTATCAGACGGGGAAAGTTTTGAGGTGCTTAGCCAAGAGGACGGATGGATCCAGATTAAGGACGGATATATTTCCGATCAGTTTGCCCAGGTAAGCTATGCTCTGGAGGAAGGACGCAAACTGGATGAAAAAACAAAGGCCATTAATCAGTATGAAAATCTGGTGATGTCCAAGGTGAACGGTTATCTGAATGTGCGCAGTTCACCGGAGGATAAAGGAAATGCCAATATTATCGGAAAGATGACCAGCAAGGCGGGAGGAGAGATCCTGGAAACTCTGGACGGCTGGTATAAGGTGAAATCCGGCCCTATCGTAGGTTATATTTCCTCTGATCCCCAGTACACAGCTACGGGCAGGGAGGCAAAGGATATTGCCCTTCAGACCGCATCCCTGAAAGCGGTGATCAGTACGGATGTGTTAAACGTCCGCACAGAACCCAGTACGGACGCCAAGATCTGGACCCAGATCGTAAAGGATGAAAAATATCCTGTGATCGACGATCCTGAAACGCCGGACGGCTGGCTGAAGATCGATCTTGATTCCGTGGATGAAGAAGATGGGGGCGTATCAGACGGAGCCTATATTTCTACAAGAGATAATAATGTGGAAGTCCGTTATGTGATCAATGAGGCTATTAAGTTTAAACCTGCTGAAAGCGGCTCCGGAGGTTCAGGAAGCTCAGGCTCCGGTTCACGCCGCTCTCAGATAGTGAACTATGCGATTCAGTTTGTGGGAAATCCTTATGTCTGGGGCGGTACCAGCCTGACAAACGGCGTAGACTGCTCCGGCTTTACCATGAAGGTAATGCAGAAATTCGGAGTATCGCTTCCTCACTATTCCGGCTCGCAGGCCAAAATGGGAAAGAAGGTCACTTCTGGAAATATGAAGCCGGGCGATCTGATATTCTATGCAGGCAGCAATGGCCGTATCAACCATGTGGCTCTGTATATTGGAAACGGACAGGTGGTTCATGCGGCAAGCAGGCGCAGCGGCATCAAGATTTCTACCTGGAATTACCGCTCTCCGGTAGCAATCCGCAACATGCTGGATTAAAAGAAAGAAAAAAGGAAAGACTATCCTGAAAGAATATGGGCCGGATGCCTTATATAAGGTATCCCCTATCCCTTTGTGGTAAGGCCCGATTTGGAAAGGATGGTCTTTTTTATATGAACAGACAGGAAGAACGGCAGACAGAGCAGGAAATCCGTGAAAAAGAGGACAGGGAGTTAAAAGAGTATGGCCAGATGACCCTGGAAGAAAATGGAAAAAAGAGAAAAATTCATCTGCTCTCTATTATAGGAGAGGTGGAAGGACACGAAAACAGCCCCGGTTCTTCCAAAAGCACCCGATACGATCATGTGCTTCCCAGACTGGCCCAGATTGAAGATGACGACAGCATTGACGGAATGCTGGTTCTTTTAAATACATCGGGAGGAGACGTGGATGCGGGACTGGCCATCGCTGAGATGATCGCATCTATGAGCATTCCGGTAGTATCGCTGGTTTTGGGAGGCAGCCATTCCATTGGCGTACCATTGGCCGTATCCTCCTGCTATTCCTTCATTGTACCTTCAGGGACCATGATGGTTCATCCGGTGCGCATGACGGGCATGGTGATCGGCACTGAGCGGACCTATGACTATTTTCAGATGATACAGGATCGTATCTTAACCTTTGTATCGGAGCATTCCGCCATTGCCTATGACAAGCTCCATGACCTGATGCACAATACAGAGATGCTTACCAGGGATCTAGGGACCGTTCTTGTGGGAAAAGAGGCAGTAGACGTGGGGCTGATCGATGCAGTCGGCGGGATAAAGGAGGCATTAGCGAAACTGTATGAGATGATCGACGAGAGAAAAAATCTCGCAAAACAGTAGAAGAAAGAGCAGAAGTATCGTATGATATACACATAAGATAAGACAGGGGGAACAGCCATGAAGTATTTTGACCTTCACTGCGATACTATTGAAGAATTGAAAAAACGCGGGGAGAATTTTTTAAACAGCACCACTCAGTTTACCATACAGGATCAGGAACGGTTTGAGGCGGCTGTCCAGTGTATGGCCGTCTGGGTACCGGATTCCATTCGGGGAAGAGCGGCAGTAGAATTTACAGACAGCCATCTGGCCTATCTGGAAACGCTTGTGGAAATGATCCCGGAACGGGCAGTCCTGGCAGATTCCGCTTCTGAGCTGCAGAAAGGGGTAGAGGAAGGAAAATGGGTATTTATCCGGACTATAGAAGGGGGAGCAGCCCTGGGAGGAGATCTGGAAAAGATTGTCCATTTTGCCAAAAAGAAGATTAAGATGATGACCCTTACCTGGAATGGGGAAAATGAGCTGGGAAGCGGCTGTGCCGGAACCGGAGGACTTACGGGATTTGGAAAAGAGGCCGTGAAGCTTATGGAAGAAAATGGAATCATTGTGGATTGCTCCCATTTAAACGATGCAGGCTTTGAGGATCTTTTGAACATAACGAAAAGGCCATTTGTTGCCTCCCATTCCAACCTGCGTTCCTGCTGTGAGGTGCCAAGAAATTTAAGAGAGGATCAGTTTGTTGAGCTTGTACGCCGGGGCGGCCTCTGCGGCATCAATTTATATTCCCGTTTCCTTTCTGTTCCGGATCAGAAGGGAGAGAGGGAGCGCGAACTGCTGTTTCGCCATATATACAGGATGCTGGAGCTGGGAGGAGAGGACTGTATCGCCTGGGGAACAGATCTGGACGGACAGATCACCTGCGACCCTTCCCTTGGCTCGCCGTTTGGAGCGGCTTCCTTTGGAACATATCTTGCGGAGCGGGGGATTCCCGAAGGGGCTGTGAAAAAATTCTGCTTTGAAAATGCGTACCGTTTTTTCCAATCTTATATGCGGTAAAAAACTGCGTTGCAATTCCCATTAAATTTTTGTATACTATAAGTAATGTAAGTCAAGACTTAATATAGGAACGAGGAATGGGAGGCTTGTATTTGTGTCTGATGCAGTAAAGAAACAGCAGGGCAGCGCCAGAAAACCGGGGAGGCCCAAGGGAAGTACGACAAAAAAGAACACGGGGACAACTACTGCAAAGAGGCAGAGCAGCACATCCAGAGATAAAAGCCGGCCAAGACGCCCGGCTTATGAGGAAGAAGAGGATATGGGATTTATGAGAGCAGAAGTGATCATCATCTGCTCTTTTGCTGTGGCAATCCTTTTGTTTTTAAGCAATTTCCGCTTATGCGGAGTGTTTGGAGATGTGCTGCGCAGCGTGCAGCTGGGACTTTTTGGCATGATCGGCTATCTTCTGCCTATCATGCTTTTTGTGGGAACCTGTTTTCACCTGTCCAATCAGGGGAATATCCACGCAGCAGTGAAACTGGCTGCAGTCATAGGAGTGTTTTTCACGCTCTGCGGCCTGCTCCAGCTGATGTTTGGAAAGGCGCCTGAGGGCGCTTCCCTGATGGAGTATTATACGGTATCCTCTGTGAATGGAGCAGGAGGCGGGCTGGTCGGCGGAGCATTATCCGGCCTTTTGAGCTTCCTTCTGGGACGGGCCGGAGCATATCTGGTACTGGTGGTGCTCCTTATCATCTGTATGGTATGTATTACGGGAAAATCCTTTGTATCCTTTGTACAGCAGGGAAGTGACCGGGCCTATCAGTATGCAAGGGAGGATATGGACCGCAGGAGAGAACTCCATGCTCAGAGAGCAGAAGAAAGACGTCTTCTTAAGGAGGAGCAGCGTGTCCGCGGTGTGAATCTGGAGGCGACTGCTCTGGGGGGAAGAGGGGATCGGACAGAGGAATTTTATGAGGAAGAAGGCCTTGCAGAGGATGCATTTGAACGGGAATTTGGAGCGGATCCTGTAAGAAAGGGTGAGCCTGCAGAAAATGAGGCGTCTCCAGCAGATGAATTTCGCGGAAGGATCCAGCTTCCCAGAAACTATGACACAGCAGGCACTGTGGGAGCTAGACAGGAAAGGACGGAAGGAGAAGCGGGACGTCTGGCCAGAGAGCTGGAAGACCGTGAGAAAACATCCGAAGCCAGAAGAGAATGCAAAAATGAACCGACGCCTCAGAGCCGGACAGAACAGGGAGACTGCGGGGGAGCAGAGGAAGAAGAGCCGATATATGAAACGATCCGGGTTCAGAGAGACAGGAGAACTCTGGATGAGCTGGATATGGGTGTAGGCGCTCCAAGACCGGTAAGCTTTGAAGAGGATATAAGTGGATTACAGGAAACAGTTTACCGGCAGGAACCTGTATCTGCCCCCGCGCCGGCAAGGGAGCCGGAGAAGCAGGAGAGAGATGAAATGCCGGAGCAAAAGGCTGTACATATTGCTCCCTGGGATACAGAACCTGAAGAGGAAACCATCCATCTGGATGAAGGTTCAGAGGAGCCGGACTGTGACGGAACCTCTCCCTGGGATCCGGATCCAGACAGCAGCCCCACTTCTGCGCCAAAGCCATTCGAAGCGGTACAGCCGTCTATGATGGCCGCTCCCGATACTCTGTATCAGCCGGAAGGCACAAAACGTGTTGTCACTGCCTCCGGAAAGATCATCGAAACGGAAACGGATCTTCTTCAGAAAAAACTGGAAAAGAAACGGGAGGCGGCAGAGGTTCAGGCAGCAGAGGTTTCGGTGGCTCAGGAGATCCATAAAAAGATAGAGGAAAAAAAGGAATATGTATTCCCTCCTACGGATCTGCTGAAAAAGCCTGTGCATAATGCCGCTTTTTCTGAAAATGAATTTAAGGCCACAGCGATCAAGCTTCAGCAGACCCTTCATAATTTCGGTGTAGGCGTTACTGTGACGAATATCAGCTGCGGTCCTTCTGTTACCCGTTATGAACTCCTTCCGGAACAGGGCGTAAAGGTCAGCAAGATCGTTTCTTTGACTGATGATATCAAGCTGAGTCTTGCAGCGGCAGATATCCGGATCGAGGCTCCGATTCCCGGCAAATCCGCAGTGGGGATCGAGGTGCCTAATAAGGAAAATAACATTGTTTATCTGCGTGAGCTTTTTGAATCCGAAGCCTTCCGCCGCCACAAGTCCCGTCTGGCTTTTGCTGTGGGAAAGGATATCGGCGGTCAGGTGGTTGTTACGGATATCGCAAAGATGCCTCATCTTCTGATCGCAGGCGCTACTGGATCCGGTAAGTCCGTCTGTATCAATACATTGATCATGAGTATTATTTACAAGGCGGATCCGGCCGATGTGAAGCTGATCATGGTAGATCCCAAGGTGGTAGAGCTGAGCGTCTACAACGGAATCCCCCATCTGCTGATCCCGGTCGTGACCGATCCGAAGAAAGCATCCGGGGCGTTAAACTGGGCGGTGGCTGAGATGACAGACCGGTATAAGAAGTTTGCCGAGTGCAATGTCCGGGATTTAAAGGGCTACAATGAACGGGTTGCGAAATTAGATGATATCGATGATGACAAAAAGCCAAAGAAGCTGCCCCAGATTGTGATCATTATCGACGAGCTGGCCGATCTTATGATGGTGGCTCCGGGAGAGGTGGAGGATTCCATCTGCCGTCTGGCCCAGCTGGCCCGTGCAGCAGGCATCCATCTGGTAATTGCAACCCAGAGACCGTCCGTCAATGTTATCACCGGACTGATCAAGGCAAACGTGCCTTCCAGAATTGCATTTTCCGTGTCCTCAGGTGTAGATTCCAGAACGATTATCGACATGAACGGTGCAGAAAAGCTCCTTGGAAAGGGCGATATGCTCTTTTATCCCGCAGGTTTTCCAAAACCCCAGCGTGTACAGGGCGCTTTTATATCGGATGAGCAGGTCAGCCGCGTGGTAGAATTTCTTACCGAGCAGGGTATGGTGGCAGAGTACAGCCAGGAAGTGGTAAATAAAGTTGCATCTCCTTCCATGGATGGAGGAAGCTCAGGGGCAGACCGGGATGAACTGTTTGTCCGCCAACTTTGCAAAAGAACCGGAATCCATTTGCATACAATTGATTTTAACACGACACAATACGCAAAGGAAAAACAGATTTCGATTGAAATGGCTGCACGGGAATTACGCTATGACTGGTTCGAGAAAACAAGAAAAGAATGCCAGGCAGATGTGATCGCCGTAGCACAT
>ENA-ORTP01002750-ORTP01002750.1-human-gut-metagenome-genome-assembly--contig:-NODE-2750-length-13865-cov-3.132223_pt1 | contig 13865 bp, 15 predicted proteins | sample MGYA00241913_ERZ509190 | MGnify/ENA primary metagenome ERZ509190 (study PRJEB26280, sample SAMEA2338839) | human gut metagenome | biome: human gut; feature: human-associated habitat; material: faeces...
ATCAAGGTTTTTAATAGATTTAAACAATAAAAAATGGGTAGTTTTTGACACTACCCAGAAAAATAAGGAGGCATAATTTATGAATCTACAGGAAACAATTCAACAGATAAAACCATTGAATCAAGACGCCATGGCGTATGCAAAGAAACGCTGGGACAGCATTGCTCACCCCCTTCACAGCCTTGGAAAGTTAGAGGATATGGTTGTACAGATTGCAGGAATTACAGGCAATCCTGATGTTCGAAAGCCCAAAAGAGTGCTGGTGCCTATGTGTGCGGATAACGGCGTGGTGGAAGAGGGAGTTACCCAGACCGGGCAGGAAATTACAGCTCTGGTAGCAGAGAATTTTCTTCAGACAAAGGCTGCCTCCAGTATTATTTGCAAAAGTGTAGGGTGTGATATTTTTCCTGTAGACGTAGGCGTTGCCTCAGATGTGAGTATTTTAAATCGTAAAATTGCCTACGGAACAAAGAACATGGCAAAAGAGCCGGCTATGACAAGAGAACAGGCAATACAGGCTCTGGAAACCGGAATTGAAATCGCAGAAATGATGAAGAAAAAAGGCTATGATATGATTGCCACAGGCGAGATGGGAATTGGAAATACTACCACCAGCAGCGCAGTTGCTTCTGTACTTTTAGATCTTCCAGTGGAAACTATGACCGGAAGAGGAGCAGGGCTTTCTACACAGGGATTTCATAAAAAAATACAGGTGATTAAGCAGGCAATTGCTCTGCACAGCCCTAACAAAGAGGACGCAGTAGACGTACTGGCAAAGGTGGGTGGTTTTGATATTGCTGCTATTGCCGGACTGTTTCTTGGAGGTGCGGCTTTACATATGCCAATGCTGATTGACGGTGTGATTTCCGCTACAGGTGCTCTGGCGGCAGCCAGCCTTTGTCCTGTTTCCAGGGATTATATGCTGGCTACTCATGTATCAAAGGAGCCTGCAGGAGCTTTACTGTTAGAAGCCCTTGGAAAAGAAGCACCTCTGCATTGTGATATGTGTCTGGGAGAGGGAACAGGCGCGCTGAATCTTTTCCCGCTTCTGGATACCGGACTGGCTGTGTACAATGGTATGAGCGACTTTAACGGCTGGGGTATGGAGGCTTATAAACCTTTGGATTGATGAGGCGGAAGATATGATTACAGTAATTACAGGAGGCAGCGGCAGCGGAAAATCTGCCTATGCGGAGGAAATTGTGACAAAATTCGGAGATTTAAACCGGATTTATATTGCGACCATGTTTCCTTTTGATAAAGAAAGTCACGAGAGGATTGCCCGCCATCGTCGCATGCGGGCAGAGAAAAATTTTTCTACCATAGAATGTTATACCGGATTAAAAAAGTTAAAGATTCCGGAAAAAAGCTGTGTACTTCTGGAGTGTATGTCAAATCTGACTGCCAATGAAATGTTTCAGAAAAACGGAGCGAGAGTTCACACAGTGGAGGAAATTCTGGAAGGAATTGACTGCCTTCATGTACAGGCAGAGCAGCTTGTAATCGTGACAAATGAAATTTTTTCAGACGGTATAGAGTATGATGCAGAAACAAAACGGTATCAGAGTTATCTGGGACAGATGAATCAGGAACTTTCAAAAAGAGCAGACTGTGTGGTGGAAATAGTCTATGGAATTCCTTTGTTTTATAAAGGAAATCCTGAAAAATTCAAAGAAAAAGAAGGACAGAGAAATGGGACGATTGTGGAATAGCTTTAAAATTGCATTTTCCATGTATTCTAAAATACCGATGCCAAAAAGTGACTGGACAAAGGAAAATATGCGCTACATTATGTGTTTTTTTCCTCTGGTAGGGGTTCTCATCGGAGGAGTTACCTGGCTGTGGGGGTCTTTTGGCGAAGCGCTTACAGAAAGCCGGATTTTTTATGCTTCCGTACTGGTGTTGATACCGGTGCTGATAACCGGCGGTATTCATTTAGACGGGCTGTTGGATACTTCTGACGCCCTTCATTCCTATCAGCCAAGAGAGCGCAAACTGGAGATTTTAAAGGACTCTCATGCCGGAGCCTTTGCCATTATTACAGCAGTGGTATATTTCCTTTTGTATCTGGGTGTGTACAGTGAACTTACCCGAAAAGGTCTGCCAGTTGTGTGCATTGGATTTGTATTATCCAGAGCATTGGGAGGCTTTTCCATTGCAGCCTTTCCCATGGCAAAAAATACGGGGCTGGCAGCAACTTTTTCAGACGGGGCACAGAAAAAATGTGTGAAAATCACCTGCAGTATTTATACGATTATCTGCGTAGCTTTGATGCTGCTGTACAATCCCATTATCGGGGGTTGTGCGATTCTGGGCATAGCTTTGGAATATTTGTATTATTATAAAATGGCAATGAAAGAATTTGGCGGTATTACCGGAGATTTGGCAGGTTTTCATATGCAGCTTAGCGAACTTGTACTGGCTTTTTCCTGCGTGGTGGGAGAGTTAATCTGCAGAGTTCTTTGACAAAAAAGGAGAAAAAAGAGATATGAAACTAATCATAGGCGGCGCTTTTCAGGGGAAAAAAGAATATGTAAAGCAGCAGTTTGGAGTGTCTGAAAAAGAGATGAAAGACGGAAAGGAAGCAGAGTTTGAGGATATTTTTCATGTGACCTGTCTGTATCATTTTCATGAGTGGGTGAAAAAGGGTCTGAAAGAAGGCTGGAACTTTGAAGGGCTTACAGAAAGACTTTTACAGGAAAACCCCCGGCTTTTGCTGATTTCCAATGAATTGGGCTATGGAGTGGTACCCATGGACGCTTTTGACAGAACATACAGAGAAACAACCGGAAGAATCTGCACCTATCTTGCAAAGGAAAGCCAGACCGTAATCCGGGTAGTCTGTGGCATGGGAATGGTGATAAAAAATGCTTAAAATGGTATTGATACGTCATGGGAAAACCTATGGAAATACCCAAGGCAGATACATTGGGGCAAGAACAGACGAACCCCTTTGCCCGGAGGGCAAAGCAGCACTTTTTAAGAGCAGTTATCCAGTGGCAGAGTTTGTATACGTCAGTCCCATGAAGCGCTGTATAGAAACCGCACAGTGTATTTATCCGGGAATCCCCATGGAAAAAAATTTGCTTTTAAAAGAATGCGATTTTGGAGTTTTTGAGAACAAATCTTATAAAGAACTGTCGGGAAATTCCGATTATCAGGCATGGATAGACAGCAACGGAACCCTTCCTTTCCCAGAAGGAGAATCGTCTGAAGCCTTCCAAAGCAGGTGTGCAAAAGGGTTTTTGCAGTGTGTGGAACATGCCATACAGAAGAATATTTCCCGGGCTGCCATGGTGGTACATGGAGGAACGATTATGAGTATTCTCTGTTCTTTTGCACTGCCTAAGGGAGAATATTTTAAATGGCAAATTGAAAATGGAGCTTATTATGAGCTTACTATAGAAGAGAAACTATGGAAACAAGAACAGACCATTGGCCTGGTGAAGAAAGGAAAATTCGGCAATGCTTAAGTGGACAGCAGCAGCCCTTCTTTTGGGCTTTTTTATAGATTTACTTTTAGGGGATCCCAGATGGCTTTATCACCCAGTGCGTATCATAGGAAACAGTATTTCTTTTCTGGAAAAGCGGCTTAGAAAGTGGTTTCCCAAAACCCAAAAAGGAGAGAGAAGAGCCGGGGCGCTTCTGGTGCTTCTTATCTGTATGGGCAGCGGACTGATACCGTTTTGTCTTTTGTATACAGGGTATAAAATTCATGTACTTTTGGGTTTTGCACTGGAAACTTTTTTCTGTTATCAGATGCTTGCAACAAGGTCTTTAAAGGACGAGAGTATGCGGGTATACAGGGAACTGGAGAAAAAAGATTTACCGAAAGCCAGATATGCTGTTTCCATGATTGTGGGACGGGATACAGCAGAACTTACAGAAGAAGGTGTGACAAAGGCAACTGTGGAAACCATAGCAGAAAATACCTCTGACGGTATTATCGCACCTTTATTTTATATGGCGATTGGCGGTCCTGCTTTGATGTTTTTATACAAGGGAATTAATACCATGGATTCCATGGTAGGATATAAAAATGAGAAGTATTTGAATTTCGGAAGATATGCGGCAAAGCTGGACGATATCGCAAACTATATTCCGGCCAGAATTTCTGCCTGGCTTATGATTGCAGGGGCTTATATGGCAGGAATGGACGGAAAAAATGCAAAAAAGATATTTAAAAGAGATCGTTATAAGCATGCCAGTCCCAATTCTGCACAGACAGAGGCAGTTATGGCAGGCGCTCTGGATATTCAGCTGGCGGGAAACGCATATTACTTTGGGAAGCTTTATGAGAAACCTGCCATAGGCGACAGACTGAGGGAGGTAGAAGACAGGGACATCTGTCGTGCAAACCGTCTTTTATATATCAGTGCAGCCTTGGGAACTTTTGTATTTGCAGGAATACGTTTATTGGCAGTCGGAGTTTTGGGGCTGCTTTAAAGGAGAGAAAAATGGCAAATTTACATATACACGGGGGAGATGTATACCGGTATCCCCATGTACTGGATTTTTCGGCAAACTGCAATCCTTACGGAATGCCGGAAGGGGTAAAAAAGGCAGCAAAGGACGCAGTAGAAAAAGCGGAGTGCTATCCTGATGTGGAGTGCAGCAGATTGAGAAAAGCCCTGGCTCTGGAAGAAGAAATTCCCTACGAACAGATTATTTGCGGCAATGGAGCGGCAGATTTGATTTTTGGGCTGGCTCTGGCATTAAAACCTAAAAAAGCCCTTCTTTTGGCGCCTTCTTTTGCTGAATATCAGCAGGCGCTGCAGGCTGTGGGGTGCGAGATTCGTTATCATTATCTGCAGAAAGAGGAGGGATTTATTCCCAATCAAAGTTTTATAGACGCTATTGAGAAAGATACCGATGTGGTGTTTTTCTGCAATCCCAATAATCCTACCGGAGTACTGAAAAATCTGGAATATGTACAAAGCATTGCCGAAAAATGCAGGCAGTGCGGAGCATTTCTGGTATTAGACGAATGCTTTACGGATTTTCTGGAAGACCCTAAAAGCTATACTATGAAGCCATTTTTAAAAGAATATCCGGGACTTTTTCTGGTTCGGGCATTTACAAAAAAGTATGCCATGGCAGGATTGCGGCTGGGATATGGATTTTGTAGTGACAGTAAAATACTGGCTCAAATGCGAGCAGTCATGCAGCCGTGGAATGTATCGGTGATTGCTCAGGCAGCAGGAGAGGCAGCTTTAAAAGAAAGGACTTATGTAGAGGAAACTCTTGGAAAAATCCGAAAGGAGAGAAAATTTCTGCTCAGGGAACTTGAAAAAAGGGAATTTCAGATTTATGGATCTGAGGCAAATTATATTTTCTTTCAGGGACCTGAAGGGCTGAGAGAGAAGTGCCTTGAAAAAGGCGTATCTATTCGGGACTGCAGCAATTATGAAGGGCTGGGAAATGGATATTATCGTATTGCGGTCCGAAGAGAAGAAGAAAATGAAAGACTTTTGAAGGTATTTGATGAAATAGAAATATAGAAAAGAGAGGAAGAGGGATTATGGCAAAAGCAATTATGATACAGGGAACCATGTCCAATGCAGGGAAGAGTTTGCTTACCGCAGGTCTTTGCCGGATTTTTAAGCAGGACGGATATAAGGTGGCTCCCTTTAAGTCACAGAATATGGCGCTGAATTCTTTTATTACAGAGGAGGGAATGGAGATGGGACGGGCGCAGGTGATGCAGGCAGAGGCGGCTAAAATCAAGCCGTCTGTGCTGATGAACCCCATTCTTTTGAAGCCGACCAATGACACGGGAAGTCAGGTAATTGTAAACGGAGAAGTGCTTGGAACCATGAGTGCCAGAGATTATTTTGCCTATAAGAAGCAGCTGATTCCGGAGGTAATGAAGGCATATCACAAGCTGGAAGAAGAGTATGATATTATTGTGATTGAAGGTGCGGGAAGTCCGGCAGAAATCAATTTGAAACAGGAAGATATTGTAAATATGGGTATGGCAAAACTGGCAAAAGCACCGGTGCTTCTGGTAGGAGATATTGACCGGGGGGGAGTTTTTGCACAGCTTGTAGGAACCATTATGCTGCTGGAAGAAGATGAGCAGCGAATGGTAAAAGGTATGATTATCAATAAATTCCGGGGTGACAAAACCATACTGGATCCGGGAGTAAAAACACTGGAGGAGAAGACGAACATTCCGGTGGTGGGTGTTGCACCGTATATGGAGCTGGAGGTTGAAGATGAGGATAGCCTGACCGAGCGCTTTTCAGGAAATCAGGAGGTTGGCGTGTTGGATATTGCGGTTATTCGAGTTCCTAGAATCTCTAATTTTACGGATTTTAATGCTTTGGAAGTCATTCCCGGCGTGTCCCTGCGCTATGTAAAAAACGTCAATGAATTAAAAAATCCAGACATGATTATTTTGCCCGGAACGAAAAACACCATGGAAGATTTACTGTGGTTAAGACAGAACGGATTGGAAGCAGCTGTGCTGAAAAAGGCAGCGGAAGGCAAGGTGATTTTCGGTATCTGTGGTGGTTATCAGATGCTTGGAGAAACGCTTTCCGACCCGGAACATGTGGAAGCCGGAGGCGAAATCAAGGGTATGGGGCTTTTGCCTATGCATACGGTTTTTAAAGAATCCAAGACCAGAACCAGAGTCCAGGGAAGATTTCCAAAAGTGGAAGGAATCCTGCATACACTCATGGGAGTGCAACTGGAAGGTTATGAAATCCATATGGGAGAAAGTACGCTTTCTCAGGGAGCAGAAAGCCTGACAGAAATTACGGACATGGTAAAACAGGAGTCCAAAATGGACGGCGCGTACTGCAAAAATGTCTACGGCTCTTATGTGCATGGAATCTTTGATAAAGAAGATGTGGCGAAAAAGGTAGTAGAAGGACTGGGAGAACAAAAGGGCATCGATGTATCCAATATGGCGGGAGTCAATTTTGCGGAATTTAAAGAAACACAGTATGATAAGCTGGCAGAGGGACTTCGGAAACATTTGGATATGAAGAAAATATATGAGATTCTGGAACAGGGAATCTGAAAGGCGGCAGGTATGAAGATACAACTGGAGAATGTAAAACCAAGGGAAATTGAAACAAGAAGCTTTGAAATTATTACGGAAGAACTGGGAGAGAAAGAACTGATTCCGGGAACAGAATTGATTGTAAAAAGGTGTATTCACACAAGTGCAGATTTTGATTATGCGGAGAATCTGTGTTTCTCTGAAGGAGCAGTAGAAAAGGCTTTGGAGGCCATTAAAAACGGCGCCTGCATTGTGACGGATACCCAGATGGCAAAGGCAGGAATCAACAAAAAAGCCCTGGCAAAATACGGGGGAGAGGTGTATTGCTTTATGTCTGATGAAGACGTGGCAGAAAAGGCAAAGGAGCTGGGAAGTACCAGAGCGACAGTTAGTATGGACAAGGCGGCTTCTCTGAACAAACCTCTGATTTTTGCCATTGGAAATGCACCTACAGCTCTGGTAAGACTGTACGAACTTATAGAAGAGAAAAAAATTTCACCATATTTGATTATAGGGGTTCCTGTGGGCTTCGTAAATGTGGTACAATCAAAGGAAATGATTATGGATACACAGGTTCCTTATATTGTTGCAAGAGGAAGAAAGGGAGGCAGCAACATTGCGGCATGTATCTGTAATGCATTACTGTACATGATTGACAATGAGAGAGATTACTGGAAATAAAAATCCAGGAAAGGAAAGCTATGAAGTGTGAAAGATGCGGGAAAGAACTTTCAGATGCGGATTTGTATTGCAGTCGCTGCGGACAGGCCGTATTTCCGGAATATATGGACGAAACAGACGTCTGGGCATACTATAAGTCAGATGAGGAACTGGAACAGATTCTAAAGAAAGAGCAGGAAGCAGACTCTTTAGAAGTTTCAGAAAAAGAGGAAGAAGCCCAAAAGACGGATACTTCCGTACAGGAAGTGCAGACAGAGGCAGACTTTGCAAAAGGGAAGTGCCCGGAAAAGATAAAAAAAGGCTTTTGGGGCAGAAGAAAAGAAAAAAAGGCAGAATCCGTTGAGAATCCAAAAGAAGAGGGAAGCGCGGAAAAAGCTGGTGCAGAAAAGGAAGAAAACGCAGATTTTGAAGTCGGGGAAAATGCAGATAATTCGGAAACTCTTACAGAAACAGCAGGAGAAGAAATTGAGAGGAAGGAAGCGCCTGCTTTGGAAAACTCTATGAAAGATCCGGAATCGGCAATAACAAACCTTGCAGAAGAAAGTGAAGAATCAGAGCCGGAAACGGAGTCTGACAGCTTAGAAGATCCTATGGAATCAGAGCCGGAAATCGAAGTTTTTACAGAAGAAGCGGATAAAGAAGAACCAGAAGTAACCGCTTTTCTGGAGCAGGAAACAGCGGAGAATCCAGAACCGGAAGAATGTATTCAGGAACCGGAAGAAGAATCGGAAGCTTTCCTGGAAGAGGAAAACTTTTTTGCAGAAGAAGACGAAAAAGAGGAAAAAGAAAAGCAGCCGTTGCCCCCTGAGAGAAGAAAAAGCAGAAGACGCACGGTTCTCCTATCTACGCTGTTTCTTACTCTTTGCCTGGCAGCAGGAATTGCCCTTGGCTTTCATAAGATAAAGGAAATGGAGCAGCAGGAAAAAGCATATTATCAGGAAACAGTGAATAAAAACAGCAAGGAAGCAGTAAAGGAAAAGAGTTCGGAGGTTGCTGCACCAGCGGAGGGACAGAAGAAGGAAGAGTTTTTTAAGCTTATAAAAGCAGAAGAGATTGATTTTTCCAAATACAAAAAGATACAGCCAAAGGGCACAGAGGAAAATTCAGTGAAGCAGTCAGAAAATTATGATTACAGTGCGAAAAGCGTTGTGGACGGAAATGCTTCCACCTCCTGGCAGGAAAACGAGGAGGGTACAGGAGAAGGAAAGGGTATAAAGCTGTCTTTAGACGGAATCCACAAAATTCGCTATATGGTACTGTATCTGGGAAACTGGCGAAGTGATGAGCTTTGGCAATACAATTCCAGACCAAAGGTTCTGACCATACAGGTAGGAGATAAGCAGAAAAAAGAGGTAGAGTTTTCTGATGAAAAGAAAAAATTCTGTCTTTCTTTTGATGAACCCGTAGAGGCTTCTTATGTATCTTTATATCTGAAATCTGCATACGAAGGTTCCAGATGGCAGGATACCTGCATTTCAGAAGTTGAATTATATGAATAAAGGTAAATGTTTTCGCCATACAGAGTGGTTTCTCCATCTGTGTGGCGTTTTCCTTTCTTTGCTTTTACTTTGGGTATATGGTATTATAAAACCAGTGACTGCAAACACGAAGTCATGGTATGTTTTAAGAAGAAGTTTTAGATAAGGAGAGAAATCATGGAGTGGAAAATACCTGTGCTTTTTCCCATAAAGGGAGTAATTTTTGATATGGACGGGCTGATGTTGGATACAGAGAGAATCATTCAGTACAGTTGGGAAGTAACGGGAGCAGAATTGGGCTATTCCGGATTTGGTGAAAATATTTTAAATACGTTGGGAATGAGCCGTGTACAGAGAAATCAGTATTTTCTGGAAAAATATGGCGAGGATTTTCCGCTTCAGAGATTTACAGACCGTTATCATGAAATTTATCATGCTTATGAGCAAACCCATGGGATTCCAAAGAAAAAGGGGTTGGTTCTGCTTTTAGAACTTTTAAAAAGCAGGCAGATTCCAATGGCAGTGGCAACCTCTACCCACAGCGAGTATACCATACCTGAATTGAAACGGCAGGGCATTGAACGCTATTTTCAGGAAGTCATTACAGGAGAGATGGTGGCAAGGGGAAAGCCTTCTCCTGAAATTTATCAGCTTGCCTGTAAAAAGCTGGGGCTCAGACCAGAGGATGCGCTGGCTCTGGAGGACTCCTATAACGGAATCCGTTCTGCCTGCGAGGCAGGAACAAAGGTGGTTATGATTCCTGATATTTTGACCGAGGACGCACCGGTGAGGGAGTGTCTGTATGGGAAAATGGAATCTCTGGAGTCTGTGGCGAAGTGGATAGCAGGGGATATATTTATATGTGATAAAAGATGATCTTTAAAATAGACAGACGAAGTGAAGAAACTCTTGTGTCTGGCTCACTCCGTCTGCCTATTATATTGGTATTTTTCAAAACATTACTTTTTGTTTACTAAAAACATCTCCATTTTTTGAAATCCTAGATTTTCCTCGCGCTGCTTTTATTTTTCCAGCGCCTGTAAATGCTCCACCAGCAGTTTCCGGATTCCCGGATATTCGCCCAGTCCCTTGACAACGGGTTCCACTTCGTATCCGGCCGCCTTAAACTGACTGTACCAGGAATCTGGATCATCGCCAGCCATATCGTTTTTCGCATGATCCCCTGCCACAATCATAAAGGGCGCCAGCACCACTTTGGAAGGCTTATAATTTTTTATCATTTTCAGAAGGCTTTCCATAGTCGGATATGCTTCTACAGTTCCCAGGAAAATATTTTCATATCCTTTATCCTTAAAGGTATAATCAAGAGCCGCATAAATGGAATTGGCATAATGGGTGGTACCGTGGCCCATAAGCACCAGCACCTCGTCCCTGGTGAGATGAGAAAATTCTTCTGCCACAGCCTGAATGACTTCCAGATTGTCCTGCTCATTGGTGAGAAGGGGATCCCCAAAGGAAATGGAATGAAAGTATTCCCGATAGGAGAGAGCGTCCTCTTTCATCAAATCATTTTCAATGCCATTGATAACATGGGTGGGCTGAACCAGAACGTCTGTAATGCCGTCTGCGCGCATTTGCTCCATAGCTTCTTTTACGGTATGAATATGCACATTGTCCCGCTTGTTTACCTTTTTGATAATCATTTTGCTGGTCCAAGCTCGGTACAGAGGATAATCCGGGAATGCGTTCTGCATATCTTGTTCAATGGCATCAATGGTGACTGCTCTGGTATCGTTGTGGCTGGTGCCGAAGCTTACTGCCAAAATCGCTTTTTTTGTATTTTCTGACATGATTTTTGTACCTCCGTAGTGTGGATTTAAGTTAATTTCTGCAATGTATTTTTCCAGTGTTTTTAAATTTTTCGGCAAAGGGAGAGAGGCTTTTAAAATACCTTTTTTGCACAAGCTTTCAAAAAGTTCTAATACAGCCGGAGGTTCCAGATTGGTCCGGCGCAGGGCTGCCCGGTTTCCGAAAACTTCAGCAGGACTGCCGTGCATCAGTACCTTTCCCTCATGAAACAGCATAATTTCATCTGCCCACTCATAAGCATAATTCACGTCATGGGTTGCCATTAGCACAGTAATGCCGTTTTCTGTCATGCGGTCTACAATGTGATTGACCATGGCTGTATGTTTGGGATCCAGGGCAGCGGCAGGCTCGTCCAGGATAATAATATCCGGGTGCATAACCAGAATATCGGCAATAGAAACCTGCTTTTTCTGACCGCCGCTTAATGCATGGGTGGGTTTGTGACGGAAGGGGGTGATTTCCAAATAATCAATGACTTCCTCCACCTTTTTTTTGGCCTGCTCTTCGGAAACGCCCAGATTCAGAATCCCGAAGGAGATTTCCTGATACACACTGGCAGAAAAAAGCTGGTTGTCCGGATCCTGAAAAACAATTCCCACCTTGCTGCGGAGATTTAAGAGTCCCTTCCTATTATATTGTACTTCTTCCCCATTAAAATACAGCTTTCCGGACTGAGGTCTGTGGATTCCTGTACAACAGAGAAAAAAGGTAGATTTTCCGCTGCCGTTTGCTCCCATAAAAGCCACTTTCTGTCCACGGCGAATTTCCAGAGAAAGTCCGTTTAAGGAATGGGAGTGGTCATCATCATAAGAAAAATGCAGGTCTTCTGCTTTTAAAATAATATCTGAATTCATGAAAAGAATCTCCTCCATACAGCAAAAATAAATAAAGCAGTATCAAACAGCACAATGGCAACAATGACTTTTTTCTTTGGGGGCTGATTTTCTGAAAGTACCCGTATGGTGCCGTCATAACACCTGGCCTCCATGGCGTCATAAAGACGGTTGGAGCGCTGAACAGCCCGTATCATCAGCACAGAGCCAAGAAGTCCGAAGGATTTCAGGGAAGTTTTATAATTTCTGTTTCCAAGCCTGCAGTTCTGGGACGTGGAAATCGCAGAGGCAATGTCCAGAAGTACGAAAATAAAGCGGTAGATTAAAAGCATCAGCTCAATCAGTAATTTTGGACAGCGCAGTTTTTTCAAAACCTCCAGAATATCCGGCATGGGAGTGGTAAAGGACAGAAAGTACAGACAGGAAACAGCCGCAAGGGCTGTGAGAATAAGCTGTATCGCATAAAAAAAGGAATGAAAGCTTGCTGTCAGATACCAGTTTCCAATGGGAATAGCGAAAAAATCCATGGGGGTACGTTTTAAATTGAACATAATGGCAATGGTGCTTAAAAACAAAAATGCCAGAGGTACAGTGAGAAATTTTAAATAACGCAAAACAGGGACTCCCCCTTTCCAAACGGTAAGAATCCCTGTCACAGCTAACACGATACCTGCCACTGCAGCCGAACGACTCATCACACAGATACAAAGTGTAATCACTGCAAAGGCAAATTTCTCACTGGCATTTTCATATCTAAGCCGGGAATTGTAACACAGCTTGTCAATGACTATCATAGAAACTCCTTTCGCCAGAGAACTTTAGTTTTCGTCTTTTAACCATTTTTTACGCTCTACAAAGCGTCCCATAATAAAAGCAATCACACCCACGCCGATACCGGTCTGCAGGCAGAAAAGCAGGCTCTCTACTTCTCCGGGGAGTTCGCCGCCAATCAGTTTTTCAAAAATGGGAGTTGCCCAGGGCTCGTAGGAAGAATCAACTTCCTCAACCACCGTGCTTCCGGCGTCATCAGAGCCGCCGAATTCCGCGTCTTTTAAGACAAACAGCGGAACAAATGCAATTAAGAAGATTACCACAATGGCAAGAATGACTTTTTTCTTCATCTTACTTTCCCTCCTTTAAATAACCAATGGCACGAAGCTCAGGTTTTGCATAGGATTCCAGACCCATGATAATCAGTACGGTAATGACTCCTTCAATCAGTGCCAGAGGTATCTGAGTAGGAGCAAATACCATTAAGAATTTGCCAAAAGCAGCGCCAAAGGTGGTGTCTGCGTTGTGTGCCAGCGCCATCTGCGCTGCGGTTACGCAGTAGGTAAACAAATCGCCTAAAAATGCAGCAAAGAAGACACAGACTTTTTTGCTCAGATTTGTCTTCTGAAGTAATTTATATACACCGTAAGAAACAAAGGGTCCTGCGATTGCCATGGAAAAGGTGTTTGCACCAATGGTAGTAAGTCCGCCATGTGCCAGCAAAATAGCCTGGAACAAAAGGACAATCAGTCCCAGAATGGAAACCGCGGCAGGGCCGAATAAAATGGCCCCAAGTCCTGTACCTGTCATGTGAGAACAGCTTCCTGTTACGGAAGGAATTTTCAAAGAAGAAATCACAAAGACAAAGGCGCCGGACATGGCAAGCAGTGTGACCAGGTTTCTGTGTTCGTTTAACGTCTTTTTAATAGACATGAATCCTGCAATGAGAAACGGGATACAAAGAACACCCCATGCAATGCAGAATCCGCCCGGAAGGTAGCCTTCCATAATGTGCATGGCACTGACGGTTGGGACAATGCCGAAGGTAAGCGCAAAGGCGCTTGCCAGTACAAGAATCCGTTTTTGATTTTTACTCATTTTTCTTCTCCCTTCTGATTTTCATGAATAAAAGTTTTATAAATAGAAAAAAACCTGTACGGCAAAGACCGACAGGCATCAGAAGAACAAGAGGGGGATAGCAAAGTGAATTGATCTGCTATGAGCCAACCTGTTCTTACACAAGGCCATCGTTCGTAACCT
>ENA-ORTP01002754-ORTP01002754.1-human-gut-metagenome-genome-assembly--contig:-NODE-2754-length-13835-cov-2.766546_pt1 | contig 13835 bp, 10 predicted proteins | sample MGYA00241913_ERZ509190 | MGnify/ENA primary metagenome ERZ509190 (study PRJEB26280, sample SAMEA2338839) | human gut metagenome | biome: human gut; feature: human-associated habitat; material: faeces...
GGTGGTGTCTGACGAACGTAGTGAGGAGTTCCGCCGGTCAGTGATAGAAAGGGCTAGACGACCGACAGAAGCGACCGGGTCCCCAAACACGAACACCGAAGACGAATAAGTAACGACAGAATAATTCTACCTTTTTTAATTTGAAACAAACGTAACTTTTCCCGGAAAGTTACTTTGGGTTTCCGGTTTAACGGGTTGGAATGACGGTAAGAGTTCGCATCAGGCAAAAATACTTTACCGGCCTTCTTTCAGCAGATAAACTTTACGTTTGATTTCCTGAGCCCATTCGATCGGTTTTTTGCTTTTATCCAGACTTTCCCATTCGATCGGCTGTCCGATATAGAGCGTGAACGTGCGGTTACGTTGTTTAAACGTTTCATCCGGCAGGTAAAGCATTTCGATGTTGGCTTTCAGGCCGATTTTTTTCCGGAAATTCGCCAGGTTGTAAAAAAAGTTCGAATTTCTTCCATCGATAAAGATCGGGACAATATCCCGTCGATGCTGGATGGCTTTGGATACGAAACTTTTTTGCCATTCCAGGTCTTGGATGATCCCTTGTTGTTTACGGCTGACCAGACCGGCCGGAAACATGATCATCTGACAGTCGGAAGCATAAGCGTCTTCCAATGCAGAAACGGCGTCTTTCGCTTGGGCACCATGCTTGTTGACCGGTAAGAAAATGTTGTTCAGATTCTTTAGGTTTAATAAAAGATCGTTTACCGGAAATTTCAATTCCGGGTAACGTGTACCTAAAAAAGAGATTAAAATAATACCATCGGGTCCACCCAGAGGATGATTGGACACAAAAATATACCGGCCGTCGGGGGAAGGCAGGTTCGCTTCGCCGATCACCTGATAGGAAACATGGAGATATTCCAATATCGCATCGGAGAAGTCCAGCCCTTTCCGGTCACCGTAACGGGTAATAAAATCATTGATATCGTCTTGATGGATCACTTTTTTCAGATAGGAATAAATAAACCCGGGAATCATTTTGGCTACTCCCGGATTTTTGCTTCTGAAAAGTTGTTCGATATAGATCGGTTTTAAACCCTGATTATCTGCCATGAGTATCTTGTTTTAGTCGTAGAGTCGGATTGGTTTATAAACTTTAAGCGACGAAAGAGCAACTTTAAAAATTTTATAAACGAATTATACCTGCAAAGGTATAAATAAAACGGAATTTTTGAAAATCCTTCGTCACCTGCTCCCTTTTAGGGATGAAACTTTCGGTGAGGCTTTCCGTTAAAAGAGTAGGTAAGAGAAAACTGAATTAAAAACTGATAAGTTAAACTAAAAACGAGAAGTATGAAACGTACATTTTTAATGACGGGATTGGCAGTTTTGACACTGGCGTTTTTCATGACCGGATGTAATTCGATGAAAAAATTACAGAAGGAAGTGATCGAAACAGCCGTTGTGGGCTATGTTAATCCGGAACAATTGGAATCTGTGAATGGAGTGGTAAATTTCAATTATACCATCAATTTTGCTCCTAAACAGTTTGATAAAAAGATGATTCTGAAAATTACACCCAAAATTCAGTACGGTAGCCAGATGATGAATTTGCAACCGATGTTTTTACAGGGAGAAAATGTGAAAAACGCCAGTTATCCGGTGGTGAACTATGATAAAGGAACCAGTTTTACTCAGAAAATGTCCTTTAATTTCAAGCCGGGAATGGAGAATGGAGTACTCTGGGCAGATATCGAAGCTATGCGCGGTAACAAGTCCTTTATGCTGAGCCCGGTAATCCTGAATAAAAATGGAATCAAAGTTTGGAAACAACCGGCATTCACGCTGGACGGAGTAAATTATGTTCCGGCTATGACCGAGACTTTTGTGAGTGATGTTCCGGCAGAGGCTGTCGGTGTGGTAAGTGGTTATGTGATGTTTCCACTGGGAAAATCTACGATTAGCCAGGCTGAACAAAATTCGCCGGTAATGACTCAGGCGGTGAAAGCCATGGAGAAAGTTTTGGCAGATAAGAATGCCAAAATTACGAATATGTTTATTTATGTATCCAATTCTCCCGAAGGTGCCGAACGTTTGAATAAGAACCTGGCCAATACCCGTTTCCGGTCTGCCAAGAGTTTCTTTGAAAAAGACCTGAAATTGCAGAATACACCGATGGCCCGTAATCCGAAATTTGTAGTTCAGCAAACGGTTACTGAAAACTGGAACGGTTTGTATATGCTTCTTGGAGATTCAAATATTAAGAACAAAGATCAGATTATCAAAGACTTGAAAAGTGCTCCGAATGCCACTGCCCGGAATAAAGTGATCGATTCTTATATCGCTAAAATTCCTGAATTGAAAGAGGTGATCCTTCCGGTCCTTCGCCGTGCCGATTTCTTCGTATTCTACACGGTTCCCACTACTGTACAGGAAGATGTGCAACTGACTTATTTTGTACCTCAGTTGACTGAAAAGACTCCGGCAGTGACCGCTCAGACCAATTGGCAGTTATTGAACGATCTGGCTGTGATGGCTATCAATAATAAAGAATATTCGAAAGCACAGAAAATACTGGAAGCAGCTGTTGCTTTGAAGCAGGATGCTACCGTAAACAATAACCTGGGGGTAATCCATGCACAAATGGGGCATAAACGGGAAGCTGCCCAATATTTCGACAAAGCCAAGATCCGGAAAGAAGCCCGTTATAATATGGGATTGATCCTGATGCAAAACGGAGAATATGCAAAAGCGATTCCCTATCTGAAAGATAAACCCAACATCAACCTGGCTTATGCTCAATTGATGAATAACGACAACCGCGCAGCTTTGGAGACTTTCCGTAAGATTAAAATGCAGAATGCGATGGATTATTATATGCAGGCTGTAGCTGCTGCCAGGATAAAAGATACCAAAGAAATGGCAGTCTCTTTGCAAAAGGCGATCCAGATGCAACCGGACCTGAAAAATTGGGCTGCTACCGATATTTCTTTCTATCCTTACAAAGGAGATCCTGTTTATATGCAGATTGTGAAATAAAATTGTATTTATGTTGTTCTGATAGAGGGGTGTTCGGGAAGCCGGCACCCCTTTTGAGTGGAAAAGAAAAAGAACGACAAGGGAGACCATTTGGAAATTTGAAAAAAATGTCGTAATTTTATAAACTTGATAAAATAGCATTTACTGATTACTGCGGGGTGTCTGTTTCGGATGGGGATTGCTCATCGCGAAGAACGTTCGGACTTTATCGATATTCAGCAGAAAGCTTGTGGCTCTGTTACTTTTCTGGTTAGAGGTACATTATTCTCACTCCCTGGGTGGAGTACTGGTCGATTGTATAATATTTATTTTAAAGGAAGTAGAATGGAACGAACTTATCAGGCTTATGGTCTGACAAATTATCGGAATATTCGTCAAATAACCCGTTTGAATAAGGAAGAATTACAGGCAATTGAGGTGGTTGGAAGGGTGTTACCGTTTAAGACGAATAACTATGTCGTGGAAGAACTGATCGATTGGGAACGGATAGATACAGACCCTATTTTTACCTTGAATTTTCCACGTCGTGAAATGTTATCGAAAAAGCATTTTTCAGTCGTTAGTAAATTATTGGCTCAAGAGGTCGGAAAAGAAGAATTTATAGCAGCAGTCAATGCTGTTCGTCTTGAATTGAATCCTAACCCCGCCGGCCAGGATCACAACGTACCTATGCTGGGGGATATCCGTTTGAAAGGTATACAGCATAAATACCGGGAAACCGTATTGTTTTTTCCGGCTCAGGGACAGACCTGTCATGCCTATTGTAGTTTTTGTTTTCGTTGGCCGCAGTTTTCCGGTATGAATGAGCTGAAGTTCGCAATGAAAGAAACGGACCTGTTATTGAAGTATCTGCGGTTGCATCCTCAGGTTACGGACGTATTATTCACCGGAGGGGATCCGATGACCATGAGCGCTTCCTTATTGTCGGCTTATATAGAACCTTTATTACAACCAGGATTAGAGCATATCCGTACGATCAGGATCGGTTCGAAAGCTTTGGCATACTGGCCCTACCGGTTTATTTCCGATGTGGATGCCGCTGAGGTATTGCGTTTATTTGAAAAAGTGACCGCTACCGGTAAAAACTTGTCTTTTCAGGCACATTTCAATCATCCGGTGGAACTTTCTACGGCAGCTGTATGCGAAGCTATCCGGCGGATCCGGAATACGGGCGCACAGATTCGTACCCAGTCTCCTTTATTGAGACACATCAACGATTCTCCGGAGATCTGGCGGGAGATGTGGCGGAAACAGGTCGACTTGAGTTGTATCCCTTATTATATGTTTGTGGCCCGGGATACCGGGGCTAAGCATTATTTTGAAATTCCTTTAGAGAAATGCTGGGATATTTTCCGTAAGGCTTATAGTCAGGTCAGCGGTATCTGCCGTACGGTGAGAGGACCGAGTATGAGCGACGAGCCGGGCAAAATCCAACTGCTGGGAGTGGCCGAAATCAAGGGAGAGAAAGTGTTTGTCCTGCGTTTTATCCAAGGTCGTAATCCGAAGTGGGTAGATATGCCTTTTTTTGCCGCCTATGATCCGAAAGCGACCTGGTTTAGTGAACTGCGTCCGGCTTTTGGAAAGGATTATTTCTTTTTTGAACATGAATTTCCAACTCGTCCGATGTATGGGGATGGATTTTTATTTGAATAATTTTAAACCTGTTTGTATTTTGAGCGTATAAGATTCAGCTATTCATTAAATATTAATCTTATGGACAAAATGATAAAAGGTACAGAAACAGAAAAGAGTTTGCTGAAAGCCTTTGCCGGAGAATCACAGGCAAAGAACCGTTATACTTTTTTCTCGGAGATTGCAAAGAAAGAAGGGTATGAGCAAATAGCCGGCATATTTTATGAGACCGCTTTACAGGAAGAAATGCATGCCAAACGATTCTTTAGCTACCTTGAAGGAGGAATGCTGGAAATCACAGCCGCTTATCCTGCCGGAGCTTTATTGGATACGTTGGCTAATCTGGCAGAAGCTGCCGACGGCGAACACGACGAGGCTTTCAATTTGTATCCGGCATTCGGGAAAATTGCCGAAGAGGAAGGCTTCAAAAAAGTGGCCGCAACTTTTAAATATGTGACCGAAGTGGAGAAGATGCATGAGCAACGTTACCTGAAATTATTACAAAATATACGGGATAATCTGGTCTTTTCCCGCCCGGAAGAAGTCCGCTGGTATTGCCGTAAATGCGGTTATGTACATGTCGGCAAAACTCCTCCCGAAATTTGTCCTTCCTGCCTGCATCCGAAAGGATATTTTGAACTGTTCCCCGATAACTATTAAAAAACGATTCGGTTGTATAAATCCGGCCTGTGTGAGGAATTTTTTCTTTACGCAGGTTTTTTGTTTCGAAGCGGGAGGTGAGGTCTTTAAAAATTTTCCGGTATCTTTGTAAAAATTTGAGCGGATGATAGCGGGAAATGGAACTAAAATGAAAGATAGGTGGAATATCGTTGGTTGTGTGTTATTTTGCTTTGTTGTTTTCGGTGTACAAGCACAACAGCAACATCCGGTAAATAAAAAGGCCTGGGGACTTTTCCAGCAGGCACGGGAGTCTTTTCGCGAAGGAGATAAGGAGAAAGCTTTGGGATTACTTTTGAAAGCAGAGACTTTCGATCAGGGTTTTTCACCCTTGTATCTGTTGAAAGCAGATATATACAACAAAAAAGGAGATAAGATTCAGGAAATCCGTGCTATCGAAACGGCTTTGGCTTTGGATTCTCTGAAAAGTCATCCTTATTATTATTTTATTTTGGCCGAATATTATTTCGATGAAGCCGATTACGGAAAAGCTTTGGCACATTACGGGCGGTATCTGAGTTGGGATAAACGCTTGCAGGTAAAGGCAGTGGCGGAGCGACAGATGGAAAATTGCCGGTTTGCCCTGGAGGCTTTGCGGACCCAAACCAAACAACCTCCCGAAGTGTTTTATGAGGCCGGATGCCCGGTGTATTGGCCGGCATTGGATGTGACCGGACAAACCTTCTTGTTTACCGAACAGGCCGGCGAACAAGAAACGATGTGGATGTTGCAAGGCGACAGACGCTATGCGTTGAATTTTTCCGGTAGAGAAAATTATGGGGCTCCTTCACTGACAGCCGATGGGCGAATGATGTATTTTTCCAGGGAAAACGGCCGGAATAGTTTTGATATTTATGTGGCTTACCGCTTGTCGGATACGTCCTGGTCGGAGCCGGTCAATCTGGGCGCCCCCGTCAATACCGATGGCTGGGAGGCTCAACCGGCGGTATCGGCCGACGGTACACGTTTGTATTTTGCTTCTACCCGTGAGGGAGGGAGAGGGGGAAGCGATATTTGGTTTTCGTATTTGCTAAGGCGGGAGGCGGATGGACGACAGTTGTGGTCACAGCCGCGTTGCCTTTATTTTAATACCGGAGGAGATGAAATGGCCCCTTTCCTGTATTTCGATAATAAAACGTTGTTTTTTGCTTCCGACGGATATGCTGGCTTGTATTCCTGTGAATAAATTATTATGGGTGAGCGCTGTTAAACAGGGCTATTTGTATTATTCGGATACCCTGCAAGTGAAAGAAAATACGAGAGAAAATCCCCGAATCTATACGCTCTGTTTAAGACCGATCCAAAAAGAACAGACATTGGTTCTCAAGGGAATCTTTTTTGATGTCGACGACTATCGGTTACGGCCCGAATCTTATCCGGAATTACGGCAATTGGTCGTGTTTCTTAAACAGAATCCTGAGGTAAAGATCGAGATATCCGGCCATACCGATAATACGGGGAGTGATCAACATAATTATCGGCTGTCGGAAAATCGGGCTTTCGAGGTGTATAAATATTTGTTCTTGAATCATATTCAGAAGGAACGGATGGAATATAAAGGATATGGCAAGGATCGCCCCTTGAGGACTAATGATACGGAAGAGGGGAGAAAGGAGAATAGGAGGACGGAGATTAGGGTAAGGTGAAAAGAGAATAAAATATACGATAGGGTATGAAAAGATATGAAGTGAGTGGGTTCGGGGTAATGGAATATGAGGAGGTTGCTTCGACCAATAGTCTGGCGGAAAAATTGCCGCTGAGTGAATTGAAAGATAAACAGGTGATTTTGACCTGGCGACAGACACAGGGGCGTGGGCAGGCTACGAATCGGTGGGAGAGTGCCCCGGGAAAGAATATTTCAATGACGGTGATTTTCCGTCCGGAGTGTCTGGAGGCAGGAAAACAGTTTGCCGTGTCGATGGTGATCGCTTTGGGGTGTCTCGATTTTTTAAGCCATTATGTCGAGGGGGTGACGGTGAAATGGCCGAACGATGTGTATGTGGGGGAAAGGAAGATTTCAGGTATCCTGATCGAACACCGGGTGGCCGGAGCTCATATTCAAAGTTCGTTGTGTGGTATCGGGGTGAATATTAATCAGGAACAATTTTTATCGGACGCCCCTAATCCGGTGTCTTTATTTCAATTACTCGGTCGGGAACTTCCCTTACAGGAGGTTCTGGAAGAGCTGTTGGAATGTATCGGGAAGAGATATGAACAGATTCATCGGTATGCCGAACTGGAAAATGACTTTTTACGGCATATGTACCGGTCTACCGGAATATATGATTTTGAAGATGAACGTGGAATCTTCCGGGCTTCGGTCGGAGGAATCGATGAATATGGCCAGCTGATCCTGAAAGATACGGATGGGCGGGAAAGGGTATATGCATTCAAAGAAGTGAGATATGTCTGCTGATTTCTCCTATACGTTGCGGTCTTGTGTTTTCAGTTGTTATACCGGGTTTATTCCGGAAAGGCTGGGTATGGGCTGATCAATACCTCTCTGACTTTAATCTCACTTTCTTTTCGGATTCTTTCGACCGGGGAAGTCATTTGTTTTCAGGATTGATCCAGTTTATCTATACCTGTCGTTTCTACTTTACCCGTAAGCCTTTCCGAATAAGTATGCGGAAAGATCGGAAGCAGGTTACTTTCTGAAAAATGCTTGGAAAAACCGGAAAAAACCGAAAAACCGGGTAGGGAAATCAGTAAAATTTGATTATTTTTGCATGACAGTCCAAAAAACGGTTTATGCATTGAATACAGCAGGTGCTTTTTTACGGTCGCCGATGTGCCCATTGGGATTGAAAGTCCCGTGAACAAAGCGCCCCTGGCAGTCTTAGGCTTTATATACTTTAAGTGCCGAAAGAGCACTTTGGCAACTTTATGAACCGAATTGAAACAATATGTTTTAGTGCTGAAAGGGATGGACTTAATAAACTTTATAGATAAAATTTGATGGTTGAGAATTATTCGGAAGATTCGATCAGGACGCTGGATTGGCAGGAACACATCCGGTTGCGGCCGGGGATGTATATCGGTAAACTAGGAGACGGTTCGGCGCCTGACGATGGGATTTATATTTTGGTGAAAGAGGTGGTGGATAACTCCATCGACGAATTTGCCATGGGAGCCGGTACAGAGATTACGATTAAGGTAGAAGACCGTAAGGTGAGCGTTCGGGACTTCGGCCGGGGTATTCCTTTAGGCAAACTGGTAGATGCTTCATCTAAAATGAATACCGGAGCAAAATATGATTCGGAAGCTTTCAAAAAATCTGTCGGTTTGAATGGCGTCGGTATTAAAGCGGTGAATGCTTTGTCGGAGAGCTTTGAGATTCAGTCGTTCCGGGATGGCGAGACCAAATATGTGCGTTATTGCCGTGCAAAAATTGTAGAGGAAAGGAAGATCGAACCGACTGACCAGCCGAACGGTACACAGGTAACCTTTTTCGCCGATAAGGACATTTTCGGGAATTACCATTACATTGCCGAATATCTCGAAGCGATGGTGAAGAACTATGTATTTCTGAACACCGGTTTAACCATATTCTTCAATGACCATAAATATTACTCCAAGCGGGGATTGTATGATCTGCTGATGGAAAATATGAGCGGAGAAGGCTTGTATCCGATCATCCATCTGAAAGGTGAGGATATCGAAATGGCTATGACGCACGGACGGCAATATGGGGAAGAATATTACTCGTTTGTCAACGGGCAGCATACCACACAGGGAGGAACCCATTTGAGTGCTTTCCGGGAAGCGGTGGCCAAGACGATCCGGGATTTTTATAAAAAAGATTTCGAAATATCGGATATCCGTACTTCTATTATCGGGGCGATCAGTATAAAAGTACAGGAACCGGTGTTCGAGTCGCAGACGAAGACGAAACTGGGTTCGAAAGATATAAGGCCCGACGGTCCTACCGTACGTAACTTTATCATGGATTTCGTGACCAGGGAATTGGATAATTATTTACACCGGAATCCGGATACAGCCGAATTGTTGTTACGGAAAATCGTCGAGACGGAGAAAGAACGTAAAGCCATGTCCGGTGTGCAGAAGATTGCACGCGAGAGAGCGAAGCAGGTGAGCCTGCACAACCGGAAGTTGCGGGATTGCCGGGTGCACTTCAATTCCAATCACGAACGGAAAAACGAATCTTCGATTTTTATTACAGAGGGAGATTCGGCCAGCGGATCTATTACGAAATCCCGGGATGTGAATACTCAGGCTGTGTTCAGCTTACGCGGTAAACCGCTCAATTCCTACGGGCTGACCAAAGAAATAGTCTACAAAAATGAAGAATTCAATTTATTGCAGGCTGCTTTGAATATTGAAGACGGGTTGGAAGAACTGCGGTACAACAATGTCATTGTGGCCACGGATGCCGATGTCGACGGTATGCATATCCGCTTGTTGTTGCTGACCTTCTTTCTGCAATTTTTCCCCGATCTGGTGAGGGCCGGGCATGTATACATTTTGCAAACTCCTCTGTTCCGGGTCAGGAATAAAAAAGAAACCCGCTATTGTTACTCCGATGCCGAGCGTGAAAATGCCATCCAAAAGTTAGGTCCGAAACCTGAGATTACAAGGTTTAAAGGACTGGGAGAAATTTCTCCGAATGAGTTCGTACATTTTATCGGAAAAGATATTCGTTTGGAACCGGTACGTCTTTCAAAAGGAGATTCGATCGATGAGGTGTTGAGTTATTATATGGGAAAAAATACACCGGAACGTCAGGATTTTATTATCGACAATCTGTATATTGAAAAGGATGAATTAAGGTAATTTTGAAATAGTGTTATGGGCGAGGATATAATTGACATGGATTTGAATATGGAGGGGGGACGTAAAGAAACTGACGAAGAAGGGAAAGAGATAGCGGCCGGGACCGATCGTTCGGCCTCGGAACAGACAGCGCCTTACGAGGCTGAAGCGGCAGGAACAGAACGACACATAGAAGACGACGAGGAAATCCCTCAACTGATCATGGAGCATTCGGGAGAAGAAAGTGGGAAGATTCGTTCTATTCAGCATCTGGACGGGATGTACCAAAAGTGGTTTCTGGACTATGCTTCCTATGTTATTCTCGAACGGGCCGTCCCTTACGTGAACGATGGTTTGAAACCTGTACAGCGACGGATTCTGCACTCTATGCGCGAACTGGATGACGGGCGTTACAATAAGGTTGCCAATATTATCGGTAATACCATGAAATACCATCCTCATGGAGATGCTTCGATCGGAGATGCGCTGGTGCAACTCGGACAAAAAGATTTATTGATCGATTGTCAGGGAAACTGGGGGAATATTCTGACCGGAGACGGGGCTGCTGCTCCCCGTTATATAGAGGCCCGCTTGTCTAAATTTGCCCTCGAAGTGGTATTTAATCCCAAGACAACGAATTGGAAACCTTCGTATGACGGACGTAATCGTGAGCCCATCACCTTACCTATAAAATTTCCTTTATTGTTGGCTCAGGGAGTCGAAGGGATTGCCGTCGGTCTGGCTTCTAAAATATTACCTCATAATTTCAACGAGCTGATAGATGCCTGTATCGCTCATCTGAAGCACGAAGATTTTGTGTTGTATCCGGATTTTCCTACCGGTGGAATGATCGATGTCAGCAAGTATTGTGACGGTATGCGGGGAGGAAATGTTAAAATCAGAGCGAAAATCGAGAAAGATAATAATAATAGGGCACTAAAGATTACTGAAATACCCTTCGGACGTACGACCTCGAGTTTGATCGACAGCATTATCAAAGCCAATGAGAAAGGAAAGATTAAAATCAAAAAAATCGATGATAATACGGCCCGGGATGTTGAAATATTGATTCAACTGGCCCCTGGAGTCTCTTCCGATAAGACGATCGACGCTTTGTATGCTTTCACCGATTGTGAATTATCGATTTCACCCAATTCTTGTGTCATCGAGGAGGAAAAACCCCGGTTTATGCCGATCTCCGATATTTTGCGGCAGTCGGCAGACGATACGGTTGCCCTATTGAAACTGGAGCTGGAGATCCGTTTGAAAGAATTGCTGGAAGATCTGCATTATGTGTCTCTGGAACGTATCTTTATCGAAGAACGCATCTATAAAGACAAGCAGTTTGAAGAAAGCGAAACCATGGAGTTGGTTATCGCTCATGTACACCGGCGGTTACAGCCTTTCTTACCGGAACTCTACCGGGAGGTGACCGATGACGATGTGAAAAAATTGCTGGAGATCAAGATGAAACGAATCCTGAAGTTTAGCTCTGAAGAAGCCGATCATTATATCCGGAGTCTGAATGAAGAGATTGCTGTGGTGAAACATAATATCGAACACATCATTCCTTATTCTATCGCTTATTATGAACGGATAAAAGCGAAATACGGGAAAGGACGGGAAAGGAAAACGGAAATCCGTAATTTCGAAAATATCGAAGCCGCTAAGGTCGTCATCGCAAATGAAAAGCTTTACATCAACCGGGAAGAAGGTTTTATCGGAACGGCCTTGAAGAAAGACGAGTTTATCTGCGAGTGTTCGGATATTGACGATGTAATCGTGTTCCGGAAGGATGGTACGTATTACGTGACCAAGGTGGCGGATAAGTTGTTCGTGGGAAAAGGCGTGCTGTACGTGAATGTGTTCAAGAAGAATGATAAGCGTACGATATATAACGTGGCCTACCGGGATGGTAAAGTGGGACCGTCTTACGTGAAACGTTTCTTCGTGACGGGAACGACCCGCGATAAGCAATATAACTTGACGAAAGGTACGCAGGGGTCACGGGTGCTGTATTTCAGTGCTAACCCGAACGGGGAGGCCGAGGTGATCAAGGTATGCCTGAAACCGAAACCGGGAATGAAGAAACTGGTGTTCGAGTATGATTTTGCAGGTTTGGCGATTAAGGGACGTGACTCGCAGGGAAACGTGTTGAGTAAGAATGATATTCATAAGATTTCCTTGGTACAGAAAGGGGCTTCCACGCTGGGTGGTCGGAAGATATGGATTGACGAGGATGTATTGCGGCTGAATACTGACGGGCGTGGCCGTTACTTGGGAGAATTTCAGGGAGAGGACCGGATTCTGGTGGTGAATAAAAACGGTACTTACTATACGACGGATTATGATTTGAGTAATCACTACGAGGAGGGATTCTCGGTGCTTGAGAAGTATGAACCGGAGAAAGTCTGGTCGGCTGTTTTCTTTGATGCGGAACAGCAATTCTATTACTTGAAGCGTTTCCGTTTCGAGAATGTGGTGCGTCACACGTTGTTTATCGGGGAAACGGAAGGTTCGTATCTTGTAGCTTTGAGTGGTGAAAAGCGGCCCCGGTTCGAGGTTGTGTTTGGTGGACGTTACGAAAGTCGTCCGGCTGAGGTGATCGTGGCAGATGAGTTTATTGCTGAGAAATCGTACAAGGCTCGCGGAAAGCGGGTAACGACTTACGAGGTAAAACAGATTAACGAGATCGAACCTTTGGATAGTGGGGAGGAGGAAAGTGAGGATACGACTTCGACCGATATTGATATCGAAATCACGAATCCGGATATGCTGAGTGACGAGGCGCAGATGAAGTTGGATTTTGAATAAATGCCGGAAGTGAAAAGTATGAAGTACTTTATCGTGGGATATATGGCGAGTGGCAAGTCCACGTTCGGGAAGGAATTGGCCAAAGATAAAGGACTTCCTTTTCTGGATCTGGACGAGAGTGTCGAGAGCAGAGAGGGACGGTCGATTTCGGAGATTTTTGCCAAGGAGGGAGAGGAGTATTTCCGGAAGAGGGAACGGGAAATCTTGCATGAAATATGTAACGAGACGGATGAATTTGTACTGGCCACGGGAGGGGGAACACCTTGTTTCTTTGACAATATGGATTATATGAACCAAGAGGGAACGACTGTTTTCTTGAACACGTCATCTCTTGTTATTGTCGATCGCTTGAAACGGCAACGTGCTAATCGGCCTTTATTGGCCATGTATTCTGATGATGAGTTGGAGTTTTTTGTTCGGGAACATCTGGAATCCCGGCTTCCTTTTTATTTGAAAGCCAAGGAACAGGTATAGTACCCGTGTCACGTGAAAGTGCGGGGCGTGTTTATTGGGAAATAAGCCCGTACGTGGCAACTAAAGACGTGTACCCTACCCATCATATTCGATCAGCTCAAGTGGCTTTGAAACGGAGGAGAATGGAGAGAGAAACGTCCATCCCGACTTATTTCCCGCCGAACTCTTTTCGGAATGATCCCAACTTTCTTTTATTTCCGTTTACAGATTTCGTTGTACGAGCAAGTACGGCACTTTTCCGGTAATTCCGTTTGCGTGAACGGTACTTCGGGTGAAAAGAGTTTTTCTAATAATTGCACGAGTAGATCTTGAAATTCCGGTTCGTATGGTTTAAAGCGATGAATCGGTTCTTTGTTACACTTCAACAGATAGCTGTAATTCGGAGTGAAAAGCAACTTCGTGCTGTATATTCCCGGAAGAATCGGGTCTGTACCCGGATTTTCGTACTCGTACATCATGCAATAGAGCAA
>ENA-ORTP01002776-ORTP01002776.1-human-gut-metagenome-genome-assembly--contig:-NODE-2776-length-13739-cov-4.900395_pt1 | contig 13739 bp, 13 predicted proteins | sample MGYA00241913_ERZ509190 | MGnify/ENA primary metagenome ERZ509190 (study PRJEB26280, sample SAMEA2338839) | human gut metagenome | biome: human gut; feature: human-associated habitat; material: faeces...
AAACATCATTCCTGTGCCTCAAAAATACATTTACCCCAACTCTTGACAAAGAGCCTTTATTTGGTCTGCAGCTTCCGCCTCCTGTCCTGCTGAAACAAGGATGACACAGGAAAGAAAATATATTATAATGGGAAGGCGGATAAAACCGCAGCACCATGAGACAGGTTTATAGGAGATAATATGGATAATAAATTTGAACTGTTAAATCCAAAGCAGAAGGAGGCAGTCTTTCACACGGAGGGGCCTCTGCTTGTGCTGGCCGGGGCAGGTTCGGGAAAGACCAGGGTTCTGACCCACCGGATCGCCTACCTGATTGAAGAAAAAGGCGTGAATCCCTGGAACATTCTGGCCATTACCTTTACCAACAAGGCGGCTGCAGAGATGAGGGAGCGCGTGGACAAGATTGTGGGCTTCGGCGCGGAGAGCATCTGGGTGAGCACCTTCCACTCCTCCTGCGTGAGGATCCTCAGACGCCACATCGACCGTCTGGGCTATGAGACCAGCTTCACGATTTATGATACAGACGATCAGCGCACCCTGATGAAGCAGATATTTAAGCGTCTTCAGGTGGATACAAAGCAGTTTAAGGAGAGAACCGTCCTTAGCCGGATTTCTTCTTTTAAAAACGATATGATTGCTCCGCAGGAGGCCCTTCAGAACACGGGAGGAGACTTCAGGGAGAAAAAGGTGGCGGAGCTCTACGTGGAATACCAGAAAGAGCTGAAAAAGAACAATGCCCTTGATTTTGACGATCTGCTTTTAAAGACAGTAGAGCTGTTCGAGCAGGAAAACGACGTGCTGGAATATTACCAGAACCGGTTCCGCTACATTATGGTGGACGAGTACCAGGATACGAACCGGGTGCAGTTTAAGCTGGTGGATCAGTTAGCCGGAAAATACAGAAACATCTGCGTGGTAGGAGACGACGATCAGTCTATTTACAAGTTCAGGGGAGCTGATATTGAGAATATTTTAAGCTTCGAGTCGGCGTTTCCCGGGGCCCATGTGATTAAGCTGGAGCAGAACTACCGCTCTACCCAGAATATTTTAAGTGCCGCCAATGAGGTGATCCGCCACAACCGGGGCAGAAAGGATAAGACGCTGTGGACCTCCAACGGGGAAGGCGACCAGGTGAAACTGGCTCAGTTTGACACCGCCTATGAGGAGGCGGATTACATAGTCAAGGATATCTTAACAGAGACGGAGAAAGAAAACAGGCCGTTTTCCGATTTTGCCGTGCTGTACCGGACCAACGCCCAGTCTCGTCTTTTGGAGGAAAAGTGCATTCTCTACAGCGTGCCCTACCGCCTGGTGGGAGGCGTCAACTTCTACCAGAGGAAGGAAATCAAGGATATTCTTTCCTATTTAAAGACGATTGCCAACGGACAGGACGATCTGGCGGTTCAGCGAATTGTCAATGTGCCGAAGCGGGGGATTGGAGCTACCTCCATGGGAAGGATAATCGCCTTTGCCTCTGCCGGCGGAATGAGCTTTTACGATGCCCTTTTAAGGGCCAGGGCGGTGCCGTCCATCGGAAAGGCGGCTGACAAGATTGCCGGATTTACCGATCAGATTGAGGATTTTAAAGCCAGGCTTTCAGAACTGAGCATCAAAGACTTGATCAAGGAAATTCTCGAAAAAACAGGATACAGGAAGGAAATCCAGGAGGAAGGCGAGGTGGAGTCCGAGACAAGACTCCAGAATATTGAGGAGCTGATCAACAAGGCGGCCGCCTACTGGGAAGGCGCGGAGGAACCGACTCTGGGAGGATTCCTGGAGGAGGTAGCTCTGGTGGCAGAGGTGGACAATATGGACGAATCAGAGAACCGGGTGGTTTTGATGACTCTTCACAGCGCCAAGGGACTGGAATTTCCCTATGTTTATTTAAGCGGAATGGAGGACGGACTGTTCCCCAGCAGCATGTCCATTCTGTCAGACGACGCCGACGCGGTGGAGGAGGAGCGCCGTCTCTGCTATGTGGGAATTACCAGGGCCAGAGAGCGGCTGACCATGACGGCGGCCAGACAGAGAATGACAAATGGAGAGACCCGCTTTTCCAAACTGAGCCGTTTCGTGGAGGAGATTCCTCCCATGCTTTTAGACAGACAGAACCAGAAGTCCATGTTTGCGAGAGGAGGATCCTGGGCGGAAGGCCAGGAAAGCGGAAAACGCTCTGGAAACAGCTTGGGAGAGGGACTTCATTTTGCGGACGATTTTGACGACAGCGGACTGCCGTGGGGCGATGACTTTGAGATGGAAAGCGAAGAGAGAGGCGCTTTTGGCAGAGGCTCGTCCCGCAGGGAGGACAGTTCTTCCTGGGCCGGCAATTCCTCCTGGGGAGGCAGTTCCTTTGGCAGCGGATCCTTCGGAGGGGGAGGAAGCTCCTTTGGAGGCGCTTCTGTCTCTGGAAGAGACTGGGATCGTTCTACAGAGGGGTGGACGGCTCCGAAGCGCTCCTCAGGCATCAGCGCTTTTGGCCAGAAACCCAATGCCTATGCGTCTAAAACCGCTTCCACGGCTCCTTCCTTTGGAAAGGCCTTTACGGTTCAGAAGGCGGAGCGCCTGGATTACGGAGAAGGCGACCGGGTGCGGCATATGAAATTTGGGGAAGGAACCGTTACGGCCATTGCAGACGGCGGCAAAGATTATGAGGTGACTGTGGACTTTGACAGAGCGGGCGTGAAAAAAATGTTTGCGTCATTTGCCAAATTGAAGAAGGTGTAATGCTTCCTGTCCAAAGCTTCGTATGGATGAATTGTAACTAAAAATCTTTTTTCGAGATAAATATATAGTAAAAAGAGCGGGATGATGGTATAATATCATTAGAAAAATCTCAGAAAGAAAGGACGTGGAACGATGAATAAATTCAATATGATGGGCAAGGACGCCTTTAACCGTGTGGAAGAGATTATGAACGCCACAAAGCTGAATGAGTTCCTCCACAGAAAAGAGGAGGAGGAGAAGAAAAAGACCTGCGTACTCTGGATTTTGGCAATTATCGGCGTTGTAGCCGCCGTAGCCGCCATTGCTTACGGAGTGTACCGTTTCTTTACGCCGGATTATCTGGAGGATTTTGAAGACGACTTTGAGGACGATTTTGACGACGACTTCTTCGATGAGGAGGAAGCTAAGGCAGTAGAGAAGGAACAGGATCAGGAATAAAGCAGAGGCCGGAGACCGATTGGTTTCCGGCTTTTCTACTAGTCAAACATATATTTTTTGTGTATACTGTTGAGAGCCAATGATGCGTACGATGGAAAGGAATGACAAAGAGAATGAAAAAAGGCGAAATTTATGAAGGAATCGTTGAAAATATGGATTTTCCAAATAAAGGAAATATTTACATAGAGGGAGAGCGCGTTATTGTAAAAAACGCTCTGCCGGGACAGAAGGTGCGTTTCCTGGTAAATAAGAGAAGAAAGGGAAAGTGCGAGGGACGCCTGCTGTCTGTGGAGAAGAGTTCTCCGTTAGAGAGGACAGAGCATCCGTGTCCCCATTTTGGAATCTGCGGAGGCTGTCTGTACCAGACGATTCCCTATGAGGAGCAGCTGAAAATCAAGGAACGCCAGGTGAGAGACATTCTGACGCCTGTGCTTGGAGAGCCTGAGGAAGGAAACTGGATCTTCGAGGGAATTATGGGAAGCCCGATTTCTGAGCGGTACAGAAACAAAATGGAATTTTCCTTTGGAGACGAGGTAAAGGACGGCCCGCTGGCTCTGGGAATGCATAAGAGGGGCAGCTTTTACGATGTAGTGACAGTGGGGGAGTGCCGGATTATCAACGAGGATTTTACGAAGATTCTGCTCTGCACCAAGGAGTTTTTTGAGGAGAAGCAGATTCCGTTTTATAAAAAAATGCAGAAGACAGGTTATCTGCGCCACCTTCTTGTAAGGAGAGCGGTGAAGACAGGAGAAATTCTGATTGACCTGATTACTACGACGCAGACAGAGACACTGAAAACAGAGAGCTGGAACAGCGGGGAGGAGGAGCTGCTGGCTCAGTGGAGAGACCAGCTTCTGGCTCTTTCCTTAGAGGGAACCATGGCTGGAATTCTCCACACAAAGAACGATACCCTGGCCGATGCAGTGAAGGACGAGGGAACGGAGATCCTCTTTGGCCAGGATTTCTTTTATGAAGAGCTGCTGGGACTGAAATTCAGGATTTCCCCCTTCTCCTTCTTCCAGACCAACTCTCTGGGAGCCGAGGTGCTCTATGAGAAGACGAGAGAGTATGTGGGAGGCGTAGACGGAAAGGTGGTGTTCGACCTTTACAGCGGAACAGGCACCATCGCCCAGATTCTGGCTCCTGTGGCAGAGAAAGTAGTAGGCGTGGAGATTGTGGAGGAGGCCGTGGAGGCGGCTAAGGTAAACGCAGGGCTCAACGGCCTGTCAAACTGCGAATTTATCGCAGGCGATGTGCTGAAGGTTGTGGGCGAACTGAAGGACAAGCCTGATTTTATTGTGCTGGATCCTCCGAGAGACGGCATCCATCCCAAGGCCATTGAGAAAATCATCGATTTCGGCGTGGACCGGATGGTGTACGTGTCCTGCAAGCCCACCAGCCTGGCCAGGGACCTGGAGATTCTCACAGCCCGGGGCTATCAGGCGGAGAAGGTCTGCTGCGTAGACATGTTTCCAGCGACGGGAAACTGTGAGACGGTGTGCCTCTTAACCCGTGTAAAATAAGGGGTTATGAGGAAGAGAGAGGGTGGAAACAGGCAGTAATGGTTAAAACTACAGGGGGGGTGTTGTAGAATGAAACGGGAAAATCATATAGGAAACAGCGGCCGTTTCGCATTGTTAGCAGCTGTTCTGGCAGCTGTTGTCTGCATGGCAGCTTTCGTTTATTTCAGGAGCGATTCTATGTCTGGGAATTACATGGTTATGGGCGCGGAATATGATATCAAAAAAGTACTTTACGCAGTGACGGTAGGAGATGAAATTTCCACAGAGCCGCCTGCACAGTATTGTGTGTCTGCGGACGCCCGCCTCTATGATAAGCAGATGGAAGACGGGGAATGGAATCTGCTGGGGGAGCTTTCCAGTTATACCCTGACAAACGATGAACTGTATGGCTATATGCCAGCAGAGGAGCTGCGCAGGAAGGTGAAGATTCAACCGATTACAGATTCCTATATTTTAAGAGTCAAAGAGGACAGTTTTTACCTCGTATTTCAGACAAAAGACGGAAAAACCTACCTTGCTTACGGGTGGGAGGACGTCAAAGAAAGAGGGCAGACTGGCTTGGATGATACCAGACTGCGCCGCTTGTACCAGCTGGAAAGAAGATAGCGCTGTGTTCTCAAAGCTCCCTGTAAAAATGCAGCGCATTATAAAACAGAGACGAATGGCGTATGGACCGGGGATCGTACCCGGTCCTGGCCTGGATCTGCTTCAGACGGTTCTGCAGGGTGTTTTTGTGGATGAACAGCTTGTCAGCCGCCCGGCTGATAGAGCCTTCCTCATCGTAATAGATTTCAAGCAGCTGCACAGCCTTGAAAATTTCTTCGTCATTCATGCCTTTAAAAATTTTGTGAACATATTCTGATTTTACTGTTTCTGAAAGCTCGTCAGTGAAAATTTCCATATTTAAGTCGTCGTAAAAACGCAGATCATGCAGGTGGGTTCTCAGGCAGGCGTGAAGGGCTTTTTTAGCCTGCGCACAGGCCCTGCAGGCGAGAAGATAATTTCCATTTCCTGCTTTTCTTTCATAGAGAGCTCCTGAATTAAAAGCTCTGTCATGCGTTTGATGATTTTGGCGCAGGACAAGGTTGCGGCGTCATTTCCGGTAACGCCTACTACGCCGATCAGCTCTCCATTCACAATTAAAGGATAGTTAATTCCTGGAAGGCTTCCCTCATATCCCTCCTCATTATTGATAATCAATTCGTCAAGCCCTTCGCTGATCAGTTTCTTAGCGCCGGCATGATAAGTTCCTATTCTGGATTCATCTGTGCTGGCAATAATAATACCGTTGGCATTGATCAGATTCATTTTTTGATTGATAATTTCATTACTATTTGTGACGATCTGAGATACGTTATAGTGAGAAAGCTATTTACTCCATCACATTATATGCTTAAAAATAATTTTGACATTATCAAAATATATGTTTATAATATAAAAATAGATAGTAAGCAGGAGGATTAATACATGACAATATCAGAACAAATAAAAGTGTTGTGTGTGAGATGTGGTGTAAGTGAAGCTGAATTGGCAAGGCGGCTGGGAAAGTCGCCACAAAGTTTTAATTCGAAAATGAAACGAGAAAGTTTTACAGTAGAAGATTTAGAGAATATTGCAGATGTATTGGGTGTTGAATTTAACAGAGAATTTATATTAGCAAATGGAGATAAAGTTTGATGAAGAATATTGTAAAAGAATTTAAACTTGGAGAATTATTTTGTGGCCCTGGAGGATTGGCACTAGGAGCAACGACAGCGAAGATTGAAGATTCAGATTATAAGATTATTCATAAATGGGCAAATGATTATGATAGAGATACTTGCAATACATATATTAGAAATATCTGCCCAGATGATGGTGGGAGCGTTATTTGTGGTGACGTAAGAAAACTTGATATTGACAGCCTTGGAGAGATAGATGCATTAGCTTTTGGTTTCCCATGCAATGATTTTTCTGTTGTAGGTGAGCAAAAGGGATTTGATGGTGTATATGGTCCGTTATACACATATGGAGTAAAGGTATTAAAGAAATATAATCCTTTATGGTTTTTGGCAGAAAATGTTGGCGGATTAAAGAGTGCTAATGATGGAAAGGCATTTCAGAAGATACAGGAAGATTTGAAGAATGCAGGATATAGAATATATCCTAATTTATATAAATTTGAGGAATATGGAGTGCCTCAGGCAAGGCATAGGGTAATAATTGTTGGTATCAAGGAGGAACTGCCATACGAATTTAAAATACCTAGTCCAAAACCATATAAAAATGTTGATGTGACTTGTAAGAATGCGATAGAGAATCCTCCAATTGGAAAAGAAGCTTATAATAACGAGTTAACAAAGCAATCTGAAATAGTTGTAAAGCGATTGAAATATATTAAACCGGGAGAAAATGCGTTTACTGCAGATTTGCCAGAAGAATTGCAGCTTAAAGTGAAAGGGGCAAAGATAAGTCAGATTTATAAGAGATTAGATCCAGATAAACCAGCATATACAGTAACTGGTTCTGGTGGTGGTGGAACGCATATGTATCATTATTCAGAGCCGAGAGCATTGACCAATAGAGAGAGAGCAAGATTGCAGACATTTCCTGATAATTACATTTTTGAGGGTTCTAAAGAGTCTGTTAGGAAACAGATCGGTATGGCGGTACCTGCAAAAGGAGCTAAAATTATCTTCGAAGCTATTTTAAGAACATTTGCGGGAATTGACTATGAAAGTGTAGAACCAAGTATAAAGGAGTAAGGTATGTATACTGATAATTTTGAAGAAGAAATATTGTTTACACCGGCGAGAAAAGATGGCGAAGCATGCAATCATTTAAAAATTGTTACAGCATTTACCGATGTAGAGAGAATATCGAGCCATTTGATAAAACTATTTGATGGCAGGAATAAAGAGTATGTGTCTGGAATAAAAGTGGACATTATACTTGGGATGACAAAGGGTGCAGGTCTGACACAAAAGAAACATGACAAGATATGTTCGCTGATAAAAAGATTGAACAGCGTATCTGGAATGCCTCAGATATCCTGCAATTATATTGTGGAAGGTAAACAGGTACATTCCAAGGTGTATGTATGGTGCAGGGGGCGAAAAGCAATAGAAGCTTTTAATGGTTCAGCTAATTACACTATGAATGCATTTTTTGTAAGAAGAGAATGCATGGATGAATGTAATCCTAAAGAGGCAAACCATTACTTCAACAGTCTATTACCTGATACGATAAATTGCTTTGATGGGCAGATAAAAGATAAGGTTTCGTTTTCTAGCAAGAAAAATGTGGAAGATGATGTTGCGGATACTAATTTAGAAAATTTATCTTGGGAGAGTTATCAGACTATTGCTCCAGTAGATACATTAGAATTATCTTTACTAAAAGCCGATGGCACTGATACTGGATATGGTTCTGGTGTAAATTGGGGAATACGTAAAAATGGCTATAAGAGAAATAGAAACCAGGCATATATTCCATATAATGTGGCAGATCATAAGGATGGATTTTTCCCAGATGTAAAGGCTGATGGAACTTATCCAGTGTTTAAGGTTGTAACAAAGGAATATGATGCTTTTTATATGAGACAGGCACAAGCAAGGGGAAAGGCGTTAGAAACTCCAGAAAGCAATGCGATAATAGGAGAATGGATAAGGCATAAACTTGGAGTACCAGATGGTACATATATTACGAAACAGATGTTAGAACAATATGGTAAAACAAAAGTTTTGTTTAAAAAATATGAAGACGGCATATATACTTTGGAATACTAATTCTGGCGTTAAGGAGTGGGCAATATGGAGCAGAAAGTGAATATTGATATTTTAGATGATTCGCAAAAACAGGCGTTAGTTTGCATGTATTATGCTATGATTCCTAAAACAGACGCAAGGTATAAGCAGAGAATACATGATTGGTCAGTGTTAGAAAAGAGATTTGGAACAAAGAAAACAACATATAAACACGCAAAGGATGCTTTTGATTTTTATTTTCCTGATAATGGAAGAAAAGGCTGGAGTAATGATAGGGATTTAAGAAGACGGGGATCTGCATATCAGGAAGTATTTGAGCTATATAAGGATTATTCTGCAGACCAATTGGAAAAAGCTGTAGCAGAGATTATTCATGGATATGAGAATGAAGAGCCAACATTTGTATCCATGAAATGTGGTTTTCCAGATACAGTACATAACATTCTCGATGGAAACAAAGATATAACAGTTGATGGCGTTTATACTTTGAAAGAGGAATTGAATATTGGAAAGCATGTATTTGTTACATTAGGAGGAGACACAGGAAAATCAGAGGTTGATTGGGTTCCAGGGTTTATAGGAGTAGCACATGTAATTAGAGAGCCTTATGATTTTGGATATAACGGTAAAGAAAAATACTTTAAGTTTGATATAGAAGTTGACTGTATTTTTGAAAAGCCATTTAAAAGGGAAGATTTTTTAAGCTATAGAGAAGCATATGATGCTCCATATATAGGACCAGAGTTATCAAGGGATCCATCACAGGCACTAAGCACTTTGGATATGATTAAGGCGGTTGCTGTTATGCGTGCTGTACTTGATGAATTCCCAGAAATGCTTGAAAAATTCAAAGAAATTTTCAACAAAGCGTTTATGAACAGGGTACTTGGAGCAGTTACTGTAATGATACCAACAGCTGTGAAATTTGGAGAAAGTAAAGAGGATGCTTTAAATTCTATTCGAGAAGAAATGAGCATAGAGAATGAAGGCTCTGAGGAGGAAGAAATGGAATTTAAGCCATATATTAAACCTGATTATTATACGGGGTGTTCACGCAAAAACAAGGATACAGGTAGTGTATATGCACACAATAGAATTGTATTTGGAGCACCGGGAACAGGAAAGAGTTTTAAGCTGAATGATGAGCAGAATGATCTCATTTCAGAAGGTGGAGAGTGCGAAAGAGTTACATTCCACCCAGATTATTCATATGCAAATTTTGTTGGGACATATAAGCCGGTACCTACAAAAAATGGAATATCATATGAATATGTTCCGGGACCATTTATGCGGACATATGTAAAAGCAATAGAAAATGGACAGTCAGAGAATAAAGAAGATGTAAAACCCTTTCTACTTCTTATAGAGGAAATCAATAGGGCAAATGTTGCAGCTGTATTTGGAGAGGTATTTCAGCTTTTAGATCGTGATAATAGAAATGCAAGTCAATATCCAGTTAAACCTTCTGAAGACATAAAGGCATATTTGGCAAAAGAACTTGGTGGAAAGCCAGAGCAGTATGAGGAAATGAAGATACCAGATAATATGTATATTTGGTCAACGATGAATAGTGCTGATCAGGGCGTATTTCCAATGGATACAGCATTTAAAAGAAGATGGAATTTTGAATATATAGGCATTAACCATAAGGAAGAAAAGATTAAAGATATATATTTAGTGTGTGATAAAGCACAGGTGCCATACAGAATTGATTGGAATGAGCTTAGGAAGGCTATAAATACAACACTTGCTTCTAGAGATTATAAGATAAATGAAGACAAGCTTATGGGACCATTTTTTGTCTCTAAAAGCATTTTAGAGAATGAGGATGCGTTTAGGGAGACTTTTAAGAGCAAAATTATTATGTACTTATTTGACGATGCAGCAAAGCAGAGAAGGCATATGTTGTTTGGAGGCTGTGATGAGGATATAAGAAACCAGTATTCAGCGATTTGTGAGGAATTTGATAAAAGAGGTATAGATATTTTCTGTAAAGAAATCCGGGACAAAATCAAGAAAGAATACTTAAGTGAATTAGAATGAGAAGGGAATGTTACTAGATGATTTCTAAATATGTCAAAGAGCAGAAGCGGTATACTCAAGATGAACTTAGAAAAATATTTGAATGCACTACTGATGAAACAGTGCAGATTATAAGAAAGTTAAAAGAGTATGGAATTGTTAAAAATGTAAAAAAAAGTGATAGACAAAGTATGCTCTCTGACCTAGTGGAGGAAGATATCAGAGTAACAGATATCGAAAGTGGAGAGCGAGAATTATATTATGTGTTTTCATTTGTAGGAGTAATTGTTGTATATGGACGGGTATTGAAGTGTTATCCTAAATACATTAACTCGTGTGGAAGCCCAATAGCGCAGATGAAGCAGATTATGCGTGTTTTGGAAAAATATAATTCAACAGAGCAGGTAATAAAACTATATAATGAAAGTGATGATGGAGGAGCGTTTAATTTATTGGCATTAATGCTGTATTTATTGCAGGATTATTATGATAATGGAATATATGCTAATGATGTTGAGATTGTTGAGACTAATGGCACAGGCGAAATACTATGGGACAGAACAATCAATGAAACATTTTCATATATATCAAATAACAGACCATATTATACTGAATTACAGACGAAAAAGCGAACTTCAGATGAATATGATTTTATCAGACGCTTACATGCCTGTGTATTGACTAAATTTTCAAAGGAACTTGAAGAATCTGATCTGCCAGAGTTGTTTAATATTGTGGCAGTAGAGCTGTCGGAAGAACAACTGGAAGATTTGGGCGATGAAGATTATATTTTATATAGGATACAAAATGAACTTAATGTGCAGTATAACACAAGAAAACAACTGGTGTTGAAGGCAATGTATGCGTATATAGCACAAAAAGCAAGCTTTAATAACATTGATAGTTTTAGCATATATGGTACCAACAGCTTTAATTTAGTATGGGAAAAAGTATGTGCACAGAATTTTGGTAATGTTTTAAATGTAAAATTATCAGAGCTTCCACTTGGAGTCTGTGATGATTATAAAGAAAATAAAGATAGTACTTTAATAGAAATAATTGACAGACCAGTATGGTATAAGACTTCAGATAATATTAATGATGGGAAGTCGGATACACTAAGACCAGATCTGATTAGTATTTATGAGCATGGCGATAGTGGAGAATATTGTTTTGGCATATATGATGCAAAGTATTATAACATTAATTTTCATAAGAATGCGTCAGAATATAAAGTTATAGGACAGCCTGGAGTAGCGGATGTTACAAAGCAATATTTATATCAGCTTGCTTACGATGATTTTATAACAAAGCAGGGATACAAATATGTGCAGAATATGTTTTTATGCCCTGATGAATCAGGGGATAAAGAATATGGATGGGTGCAGATGGATATGCTTCATCAAATCGGAGACAAAAAACTAGAGAATGTAGCAGTTGTAAAGCTTTGTTCATCAGAAATGTACTCTTTATATTTAGCAGATCATATAGTTAGTAAAAATGAGATGGACAAATATATTCCAGCAATTGGACGACAGGAATTAGATAGCCAAAACTTTGCCGATAGGATGATGGCATATCTTACGAGAATCAAGACTGCCAGCAAACTGGCAGAAAAGAAACTAGAAATGAAATCCGATAGAGGCAGGCTTATATATCCAAAACAGATAAAAAGAGAATTGGGTGCCAAAATTATATATGATGCTATATGTCCTGTTGCAAGTAATGCTTTTTATGGATTTAATCCATATGAAAAAGAAGCTCATGGAAGAATAGTTGCAGAGGACATGGGAGATTCTTATAATCGCTGCAGTCATATTGCGGATGCCTCTATTGAGATAGAAAAAATTGTAAAAGATTTATCAGAAACGGAGCTTAACGATGAAAAAGTACTTAAAGAGGTATTAAAAAAATGTATTGAAAGTAAATCCGATATTAAATCTATGGCAGATGGAAAGTCACTTGATATGCTGACAGATAAGATAATGGAACTTGTTAGAAATGTGTATTTATAGTGTGTAGCCAATGTGCAGTTATAAGTACAAATGCCAGACAAGAGGCAAAAGAAAAAATAACTGAAAAAGTTGATGAAAAACAGATTGTTGAGGTGATTTTGTGGCAGATAATTTAACAAAAGAACAGCGGCAAAAAAATATGAAAAATATTCATGGGAAAGATACTGAAATAGAAGTTATATTAAGAAAGGCTTTATGGAATAAAGGGTATCGATATCGCAAGAATTATAAAAAACTTCCAGGAAATCCAGATATCGTATTGACAAAGCATAAGATAGCTATTTTTTGTGATGGAGAATTCTTCCATGGAAAGGATTGGGATACTTTAAAACAGAGACTGGAAAAGAGTAATAATAGTGAGTATTGGATTAACAAAATATTCCGCAATAAAGAGAGAGATGATGAGGTCAATAAGAAACTGAAATTTGAGGGTTGGACTGTAATCCGGTTCTGGGGTGAAGATATAAAGAAACATACAGACGAGTGTGTGAAGGTTGTGGAAGAGACAATTTTTGATAGTATAGAATTTGAAGAGTAGAGGTTTGATTTAATTGTAATGTTAAATGACCGAAAAAGAGGTGGACAGATGAAACTTGAGAATATAATAATTGAAAATTATCGACAATTTGATAAAGCAGAGTTGTCATTTGACCAAGGTATAACTATTCTTGCAGGTGCCAATAATAGTGGTAAAACTTCTCTTATCAATTTGATTAGGAATGTTTTTATTGATGAAAAAAATGATTATAGTGTATCAGATATTCCAGCTAAAAATATGCAGGAATGGATTGATTGGGGATATCCTGTATTTGGCGATTTCTTTAAAAGTGGTAAATGTGTTGATGCAATAGACGAAGAGCTTGTCAATTTGATTATTCCGGAAGATGATACAGTTCCATCGCATTTAATGAATACAACATGTGTAAAGATTCATGTTTCGTATGATCCAGATGCAGATAATATAAAAATGTTTGCTGATTATATTATGGATCTTGATGAAAAAGTGCATGATTTTTATTTGTAAGCGCTTAAATCTTGGGTAGCTTTACTGTCTACGCTTTTAAACTCATAATGATAGTAAATAGATTTTTACTACACTCTGCTTGATAGGAGATAGAAATTTACTACATTTGGAGGTTTCATTATGAGTAAGAAACGTGCTCCAGGACGTTCCCTGGACGAATGGATGGAACTGGTAACCGAATGCAGACAAAGCGGCCTGACAGATGCTGCATGGTGTAATGAGCATGGGATATCTCCCAGCTGTTTTT
>ENA-ORTP01002785-ORTP01002785.1-human-gut-metagenome-genome-assembly--contig:-NODE-2785-length-13678-cov-3.322396_pt1 | contig 13678 bp, 12 predicted proteins | sample MGYA00241913_ERZ509190 | MGnify/ENA primary metagenome ERZ509190 (study PRJEB26280, sample SAMEA2338839) | human gut metagenome | biome: human gut; feature: human-associated habitat; material: faeces...
AGCCAAAAAAAATCCTATGGCCAACAAGCTGGCATTGAACGTTGTAATCAAACTTACAAACGATACGGATCAAGAGCTAAAAATCTTTCCCAATGCGATATATGTTGATGGTACCGCCTTCGCCGGGCTGCCAGCATGGGGGAATTATTCCGCCATACCTGCTAAAAACACAGCAACCCTTATTCTTTCTAATGTCGCTTCCGATTACGTCATCAATGGAGGGCTTGTTCCGGTTTTTGCTGAGGAACAAAAACAAGAATCTACAAACTAGAGAGGAAAACGATGGCCTTGATCAAATGTCCAGAATGCGGTTCCGAGGTAAGCAACTCAGCCTTGTCATGCCCTAAGTGCGGCAAGCAGTTGCGCAAGCCCAAACGCGGTATTTTTGGTAAAATATGCCTTTGGCTATTCTATTTGTACAATCTGCTTATGGTCGCATGGCTGGTCGGCGGAGTGAGCGCCGTTTCCGAAAAGACGGCAACCCTTGCAACAGATGCCGAACGTGCCGGGGCAGCCATCGGTACTGGACTCGGCGTCACAATGATCTTAATCATCTGGGTCATTGGTGCAGTTATCACAGGCCTATTTGCTTTATTGACGAGGCCAAAAGCTTAATGGAAAAGGCCCCGTCTTATTCGGGGCCTTTTTATCAATGGGGATACTATGGGCTTTTTTCGTGTTAGGAAATCCATTCGCATTTGCCCCGGCGTCAAGCTGAATATCGGCAAAAAAGGGATTACCAGCCTGAGCATCGGGAAGGCTGGAGCTACGGTCAACCTGAGTTCAAAAGGGGTCAAGGGAACGGTAGGGATTCCGGGAACGGGCATTTCCTACACAAGCAAGTTGGGAGGAACTCCATCTAGACGGAGCACATCTTGCAGTGCCAGCGTATCCGGAGAAAGCAATTCGAGCCCGTTTGTAGCGCGTGAGCTTCCACAGGCACCCCCAAAGAAAATCACGCTAGTGTTCTGGATAATGCTGACCGTAGTTTTTGCGATCCTGTCCATCGGCTGCGCTGCCCAGACGACACCCAATCCTGCCGGGTTCTGTGTATGGGGCGTACTAGCTCTTCTTTTCGGCTGGCTTGCTCGGAAAACTTATAAGAAAATGCACTCATAGAGAAACACCCCCACATGCGTGGGGAAGACCCTAAAGATTTATTGACGATACTCGCTGTAGAGAAAGCTGTCTAGATGACAATATAACATTGCAAAAACGCTTGACATTATCATAAAAATATGGCGTTGTCTTCGTACGGTGCGTCGAAAACACCTACAGGCGGACAGCGCCACCCGAAAGTATGGCTCTTTTTGTGCCCTTTTGCCGAAGTCAAGACTCTTTTTGACTGCGGTTTCCTGCTATACTTGCATCTTATCGATGCCGGGTGTGCCCGATATGTCCAAGGCTTCGGCCCAAAGGCGGGCAGCGGTTCCTGTAGCCGTTTCGACCACCCGGCATTTTTCGTTGGGAAGAATGCCTTCTGTGAACGTCGAAAATTTACAGGAGCTTCTATGACCATTCCACTCTGCTTCAACGAATTCACCTTCTCGCCCGTCACCCACGACAGTCAGCCTTGGATTCCCGCTCGACAACTCGCAAGTGCCCTTGGATACAAAGATGAGCGTTCAGTCCATAAAATTTACGAGCGTAACAAAGATGAATTTTCTTCAATAATGTCAACGGTGGTCAATTTGACCACGGGGGTCATAGAGCTTCCTACCCGCATCTTCTCCCTACGCGGCTGCCATCTCCTCGCGATGTTCGCCCGGACTCCGGTAGCAAAGGCATTCCGCAAGTGGGTGCTGGACGTCATCGAGCAGTACGGCGACAGGGTGCCGGCAGCCGAACCCGTGATGCTCAACGACGAGCTGATCAGCGCGTCGGAACGTGCCGAGCTCAAGCTCATCGTAGACGCCAAGCTCTCGACCTACCCCGCTGCGGTGCAGGGCAAGGCCCGCGCCGAAATCTGGGCGAAGTTCAACCGCCACTTTAGGATTGCAGAATACAAGCAGCTCCCGGCCCGGCTCATGCCCGAGGCCCGCGAGTTCCTGCTTTCCGTCCGCGTCCGCGCCATCAACGCCATACCCACGGCGGAATCCGCGATCCCGTACCCTGCGCTTCCCGCCTCCAGCGTCTACGCCGCCCGCATCGCGGCCCTCGACCGCCTCGAAGAGGAATGGATCGAATTCGCGGGGGAAACCCGCTCCCGGCTCCACCGATTCGTCAACGAGCTCTTGCGCGTCAAGGAGAGCACTTATCCCGAACTGCTGAACCGGGTATGTTCCCGGCAGAACATCTCGAAGGATCCGCTTCTCGGCATCCTACAGTCCAACTCGTACAACGCCCAGACGTGGATTGACGCGGGAATCTCGGAAATGAGAGCGGCAATCCGTGCCGCGAAGACCGCGAACAGGTTGATGCTAGGATAGCCCTTGACCCCGAGCACGGGAATGGCTATTGAAAAAAGGAAGGGCGGCAAGTGGTGACACACCTGCCGCCCCGTGGGACACCCTCCCGAGATTGATCATCTCAAGTTTGCGCCCCGGTTGGAGTTCGCACCTCCTACCGGGGCAACTGCGTTATTGGTTCAGCATGAACCGAATCACCACAGCCACAATGACGCCGCCAATCACTTGGACAGCGACGTCCCGGAGGAAGTGTCGCATGGAGTACCCTCCTTTCAGGAGAGTGCCCCACAGCGGTTTTCTATCCTTTCCCTATTCCCTTGTCAAAGAACGACTATCAGAACACCGAGGCGCATTTCTGCTTACTTTTTGCATGTAGAGGACAGAAGTTATCATTACTGAGCAGAGCCCAAAGATGCAAAGAAGCCCCAACCGTTAAACAGGCGGTTGGGGCTTTCGCATGGAGGGAAGGATGGGACTAGGCTCCAGTCATCTGCGCAAAGGCAAAGGGCATGAGCACGATGCCGCCGTAGGTGGTGCCGACGAACTTCTGGCGGAAGCTGGAGAGGTCGGGCACAACACGGCCGGCACGCATCTTTTCGCCGAAGGCCAGCGTGCCGGATCGCTGCCCGTTCACTTCGGGGGCGATGAGGAACATGGTTTCCCCGGCGGTCATGCTGTGCAGCTCGGGGACGGTCACGATGTCAATGCGGGTGAAATACCGCTTCAACATATCCAGCACGGACACGTTGAAATCGGTAGCCGCGCCGAGGCGAACGGCCAGTTCGGGGGAGAGGCAGAGCTTGAGGGGCGTGTCCTTGTCAATGAGGCCGCTGGACTGCTCGGAAAGCTGCGCGAACAGGGCGAGGACGTCATTGTAGATCTGCACCGTGGTCTTGTCGGCCCATTTCGTGGAGCCGCCCGTGCCCGTGGCCCCGGCGGTGATGGCCGCAGGGAGGTTCGGGTCGTTCAGGATGCCGTAGATTTCCTTCCCGGCGACACCGAGCAGATAGAAGCGGTTCTGGTCGATGTCGATGACGTTGGCCGCCGCGCGCTGCTTGGAGGCCGCGAGGTTGACTTTCGCCGTGCTCGACATGTCCACTTCAAAGTCGCCGTAGGTGATGGACGTCTGGAAGACGTACTGCACGCGGGTCTGCCATTCGGAGTTCACGCCCGAAGTCGTGCCGTTGGCATAGTCGGAATACGGCTCGGTCTTCCCGGTCATTTCGTCGACGCGCCACTTCATGTACGGGGTCGTCCAGTCGCCCTTCTTCTCTTCGCCGAAGATTTCACGGGCGCGCCGGGGCGCGGTCAGGATTTCGATGACCATCGGGTCGATATACGCCAGAAGCTCGGCGGGGACGGTCGTGTTCGGAGTAGTGATGAGCGCGGCGTCCTGCGCGATGCGTGCACGGTTCTCCGGGGTTGCCCACATGCGGGCGCCCGGGAAGATGAAGCCGTAGCGCTTGGCCTGTTCAAAAGTCGGATTCATGTAGTACCTCCTACGCTCCGGCGGCGGCTGCGCCGAGGTTGGTGCGGGCCTGTTCCGCAGTGGTTGCGCCAGTTCCGCCGTTGGCCACGCCGAGCGCTCCGGTGGCGTTGCTGAAATCTTTCTGCATCAGGTTCGAGGTGTCGCCGCCGGATCCCGACGCTGCGGCCTGTCCCCAATTGCTGATGATGATCGGTTCCCCGATTTCGCCGGGAGTCTTGACGACCCACCCCGTATCGAGGTGCGTCCCGTCGGGCGTCCCGGTGCTGATGGAACCGTCGGCGGTGGAGGCAAGGACGGCCTGCCCCACCGTGGCCTTGGTCGTGGAAACGGCCCAATAGTCGCCCTTCACGGCGACGGTGAGGTTCGAGCCTTCCGGGACGGTCAGGGTGCCGTCAGAGAAAATTTCATAGTTCACGTAGTTGATGACGCGCTCAACGAAGCCGAGCACGGCTGTGGCGGTGCCCGCGACGTTGGTGGCCCGCGTGTTGTCGATCGCGCCGGAATCCACGACCGGGAAGACGAAGCGCCCAACAGGGAGGGCCACCGCCGCCAGAGGGTTGAGCGGGGTGTAGATGCTCTGGTCGGGCGTCGCTTTGTCGCCCGCGACGCCGGGAGCGACGGAGAGATTGACTTGGGACTGCAAAGGCATGGTGTGCCTCCTATTCGGCAATAGTGATGTTGGAAAGCCCGGCGAAGCTGCCGGACATGCGCCCGACGGGGGCTGCGTCACGGGCAACGGAAGGAGCCGCCTTCTGCTTGCGGAGGATATCGATCATACCGGGCCATGCCTGCCGGGGATACTTGCGGGGATTCTCCCCAAGCTGCTCCAGCGCGTAGCCGTAGACGTCGGAGGCGGAGTCGAAGGACAACGGGTCAAGTTCGCCCACCAGCCCGCGCACGTCGCGCACGGCACGGGTGAGGTTCCGCATATGCTCCTGCGCTTCGGCGACTGCGGATGCCTTGATGCGGGCGGCGTCCATTGCGGTGAGAGGACGCGGACCACGGCGGCGGAATGCCCTGTCCTGAGCTGCTCCCTTGTCGTCCGGGGCTTCATCTCCGGTCACGGGGGAATAGGCGAGATCGGCGAGGGAGTCGGTCAGCTTCTTTTTCTGCTCCGGTGTGAGGTCGGGGACGGAAGCGAGGATGCGCTTAATGGCCGCGTCCTTGTCCTCGTCCTTGCCGAGTTCGCGGCGTTCGCCCTCGGATTCGTGTTCCCGGTCAAGCTTGCGCCGTTCCTCGGGGTTCCGGATCAGCTCCTCACCGTACTTGACGCCCTCGGCAAAGGCTTTGCTCTCCTGCGGGTTCTCAGCGTCGAGGCCGCAGGCATCCATAGCCTTTTTCATACCCTCGGACTCATGCTCGCGGTCGAGCTTCCTGCGTTCGTCCGGATTGCGCTCCAGTTCCTCGCCGTATTTTACGCCTTCGGCAAAGGCGCGGGATTCGGCGGGGTCTTCCGCATCAAGCCCGCAGGCGTCCATAGCTTTCTTGGCTTCTTCGTCCATCGCTTCCTTTTTCTCCGGTTTCTCATCACCCGTGGCCTTGGAGTAGGCCAGATCGGAGAGGGAGTCCGTCAGTTTTTTGACGTCCTCGGGGTCGAGTTTGGCGGACAATTCACCGATGAGCTTGCGGATTTCCTCCGCCTTGTCCTCATCTTCGGTGATATCCACGATTTCGCCAGTCACGGGGTCGACCTTGTGCAGGTCGATGATGGCCTGCGCAAGCTCCACTTCCTGCTTTTCGATGTCCGGGTTGTCGTCTTGCGCGCCCCGGAACCATTTCTTAAACGTGCCCATAAGCGTTCCTTTTTTCGTTGAAGTTGGATGAGAATCCGCCACCACTACGTCCGGACCGGCCCGCCCTTCTTCGACCAGTGCGACGTGGTTGCCACGGATGTTCCGCATGATGAAATCGTAGGGGATGCCCTCGTAGCTGCCCGGCGTGAAATCCGGGTCGTAACGGTAGGCACAGGAGAGTTCCCGGAAGGAACCGTCTTCGATGGCGTCGATGGCGGCCCGATCCCACACGGTCAGCGGCGCATCGACATACGGCGGGTTCCAGACCGCGCCCGTGCCCACCGCCCCCACGCGGGTGAGCTTCTGCGGTTCTTCCGCGCTGTCGATATGGTGCTCGATGTGCAGCGGCAGCCCGGCCCATGTCTCAAGCGATGCTTGAAGTTCTTCCGGGTCGCGCAGGCCGTAGTAGACAGTCTCCGGGTCAAGCCCGGCTTCCTGCCAGCCCGGAATCTCCCGTCCGTAATAGGGGTTCACCGTCGCTTTCGTGATGTGCGACGCCCCGACGTGCAGGAACCCGTTCTCGTCGGTTTCCCGCTGTGAGGGGGCCGCGTCGAAGGTGACGCCTTTACTTTGATACATAGACCAGTCTCCAAATTCAGGAATAACGGCCCGGTACGTGCATTGGCACCCCGGAAGCTCACCGCAAAGCACTTTGCGCTTCACGTCAGAGTCGTAAAGACCTTCCGTGATGACGAACTTTTTCCCGTTCATCATCTGGTGGGTATGGCGGCTCGTTTTCTTTCCCGGCACATGCACCCAGATGCCTTCGGTGATGCCGAGCTCTTTGTCCTGCACCCGCTTGATGGCCTCGGTCGCCTTGTTGGACTGGTCACGGGCGATGAATTCGGCCCGGCGCCGGGTAATCTCGTACCGCTTGTGCAGTTCGTCGGTAAGAAAGGCCACGTCCCGGCCCATGCTGGCGGATCGCTGTACAAGCCCCGTCACTTCCGTAAAATAGTGCTGCGGGATGGACTTGATGAGGTTGACATTTTCCTCGAAGAGAGCCCGCGCAACGTCGCTCATGGCCCTGCTTCTATCCATCCTCACCGTAAAGCCCGCATCCTTGAGGGCCTGCCTCATGCTGGCTTCCGTGCGCCGCCTCGTACTGCCCACGAACTCCCGTGCGAAACTCTCCGCGCTTTCCCTCCACCGCTTCGTCCAGTACCGAAACAGGCGCTTGAGGCGGTCTTGCAGGTCACTCGCCGGGGATGCATCTTGTGCTATCCGAGTTTCCTGCTGCCGATACTCAGCGCGCAGCCACCAGATGACGGAACGCTGCATCTCGTCGAGGAGAGATATCAGCCGCTTCCGGTATTTCGCCCGGATGCCCGCGTTGGGCTTGATGGCGCGAATGACCTTAGCCATAGACGGCCCCGGCCTTATCCACATCGTCGATGTCAGGCATCAATCCCTCTTCCCCGGTTTCCGGCAGGGCGTCAGGCATTCCGTTGCCCTGCGGCACTTCCGCCGGGTCGATGTCGGAGAAGCCGCTGTCCGGGTCACTGGCGATGGCCTGACGCCCTTCTTCCGGACTGATGATTTCCCGGTCCACGTAGACCGCAATGGTGTCGGCCTTGGTCTTCTGGAGCGTCGCAAGGGCCGCCCTATCCTCTTCGCCGAGGGGCGCGAAGTCGAAAGTCACGGAAGGGTCGATGGTTCCGCGCAGGTAGAGCTGGATACAGTCGAGCGCCTTCTTGATGCCGTCGCGCAGGACTTTCTCCTGCTGGCTCCTGACATGGTCGTAATAGTTGCGGATGTCCGATTCGCCCGTGGCATTGAACCCGGACGGGCTGATGCCGAGCAGCTTGACCGCCGGAGTGCGATTCAGGGCGGCGAGGATTTCAAGGGACTGGCGCACGATGTCGGTCACGCCTGAAAGCGGGGTTTCCAGCTTGACCACGTCTTCCGATTCTTTGTCGACGGCAAGCACGCCATCATTGGTCATGGTCTGAATCATGTACCGGATGCGGGTATCGATCTGAGCGGTGCCCCCAGCTGAGTACAGGATGTCTTCCATCTTCGTCTTGAAGACGGTCAGCGAAAACTTGGTCAGTAGCCGGGCTTCGGCGGTGCGGCATTCCTGAAAATGCAGGACGTAATCCCAGAGGATCTGCGCCTGCGGGATGCCCAAAAAATTGTAGGCGGGCCGCAGCAGCACCGGGCATTCGTTCGCAACCAATCGGATGAGGCGCGAGGCGTGCACCCGCTGCCCAAGCACCCACCACCAGCGCGGGCGGAAGTAGTCCGGCTCAAGCGGCGAAAGGCTGTTGTAGTCTCCGGGGAAGACGTTCACGGGGTCGATGACGACGAAGCGCAGCACGCCGCCGGGCCTGAGTTCGGCGGAATACGGGCTGACGTTCAGCGGGCGTTCCAGCTCTTGGCCGACGGACCCGGTGTCGATGAAAAGGAAGGCCCCGCCCTCGTACCCTACAAGCTCCGTCGCTTCGTGGAAAAGACGCTGGAGCCCCAATCTCTTGCAAGCCTGTGCGAGGTCGGTGAGCAATGATTCGTCGCCGCCCTCCCCTTCGCGCTTGAACTCAATCCATGCGCGAGTCATGTCGTCGGACACCGTCTCGACACAGGCCCGGATCAATCCGTTCTGGGCAAGGTTCTGGAGGACGCCGTATCCCATGAACTGAGGGGCAATCCCAACCCCAAGCTCAAGCGAGTGCTGGAGCAGGGAGTAGACGCCGGAATCCGCAAGCCGCGCATCCATCGCAAGCTGCACATCTTCGGGCGCGCCGAGCGTCTTCGCAGGACCGTACAACCGGCTGATGTCGTCGGGCGTAGGCGGCAAGGATTGAGCAAGGCCGTCGCGCACGTCCGGGGAGAGATTCAGACGGCGCGACGGTTGCACTTGAGGTATGGAGGTGGCGTGTCGATAAGTGCGCTTCTTGCTCATGTGCCCATAATGCTACGAGCCAAAAAGAAAACACACCGTGAACAAGGTTCGGGTGCATGGATGTCGGACACCTTTCATATTGTATCAATATAGATTAATCTATATATACATGGATACCTTTAGGGAGGTATCCGCATGTACAAAAGCATCATGGTGTTTCTGCTGGCCGCGTTGGTTATGACGTCCGAGGCGCAGGCCGCGGGCAACGAATGGAACGATTCGTTCAGCAAGGCCAAGAAGACGCTGGAACGGCAGGTCTATTATGACCATCGGATCACGCTCTACTGCGGGGCGGCGTTCGACGAGAAGAAGAACGTCACCCTCCCGGAGGGTTTTACTGCCGCGAAGCACGAGAAGCGGGCCGGGAAGGTGGAATGGGAACACGTGGTCCCAGCCGAGAACTTCGGGCAGGCGTTCGCGGAGTGGCGCGAGGGCGACGCGCAGTGCGTGGACAACAGGGGAAAGGCGTTCAAAGGCCGCAAGTGCGCCGAGAAGGTCAGCCGGGAATACAGGCTCATGCAGGCTGACCTGTACAATCTGTATCCGGCCATCGGCGCGGTGAATGCCCTACGCCAGAACTACAACTTTCAGATGTTGCCGGGAGAAAAGCCGGACTTCGGGAGTTGTGAGATGAAGATTGCGGACAGAAAGGCCGAGCCGCCTATCAGATCAAGGGGACAAATTGCCCGGACCTACAAGTATATGGCCGACGCCTACGCCCCGCGCTACCGCATGAGCCGCCAGCAGGCGCAGCTCATGGACGCGTGGGACAAGATGTACCAAGTGGATGCGTGGGAGTGCACACGGGCCAAGCGCATCGAAAAACTGCAAGGCAACGAAAACCCCTTTGTGAAGGGGCCGTGCCGGGACGATGGGCTGTGGTAAACGGATTGCGTAAAACTACCCGAGTAAGAAAAGCCCCCGTTTCCGGCGGGGGCCCTGTTTGCTAGTTCGCTTCTGCGATTGTTCTGTTTGCCGCCCGTGCCGAGACGATAGCCAGCCTCATGCGCGACAGCCCGGCGTCAATCCAGTTGTAGGCATCATATGATTGAGACGCCAGCGCGTCGATAAGCCTATCCTTGGAACCGGGCTGTATCGCCGGAATCATGCCGAGCATGGCGGCATAAGCCCCTTGGTTCAGGCGGATGTACTCGGCGTTGAGTTCGGAAAGGCGGGTTCTGGTTTCCCCCGCGAACTCCATAAACCGCTTTTCGAGATCAGTGAGGGCCTTCATGCGGTCGGCGTAAATTGAAGAGGCGGGAAGCACCGGGGTACGGGCGGGGGCGGGCACAGCGGGGAGAGCGTCAATCTTTGCCTGTACCCACTGAATAGCCTCCTTAACCTGCGCCACGGTCAGAGCGTCCACAGAAGTGACGCCGAAATGGGCGTTCACCTGTGCCCGTGCCGAGGCGTAGTGAATCGGGGCCATGCCCACCCATGTGTTGATGATGGCGGTCAGTGCCTTGCGTTCAGGGTCGGTGCGCTTGGAGATGGGGGAAGGTATGACAGGTTCAGCCTTGGCGCGTTCCGCCCTTCCATTTATCCAGTAGTTCCAAAGAGCGTCGTCACTCTCGGCCTGATAAAGTTCGATCTTGGCCCGGAGTTCGGGACGTACTTTTTTCGGATTGATGCTGTTGAGCCACGCGGGGAGCTTGCGGACAGGCATGGAAAGCATTTCACGTTTAACCCCGTCTTGGGCAACCGTAGAGATCATCTCTACAGTCCATCGCCCCCTGTTGGCCTTGAGCTTTACTGCTTGACCGCCCCAATCAAGCCCCATATTTTCCACGATTGGCCGCATGGGCGTGTAGGGTTGGTTCTGATAGTCGATGCGGAAGATGGTGTCGCCGTGAAAGGTGACAGGGAGAAGTTCGCACATGATGTGCCTCCAGCGATTTTTTTGATTGGAGCCGCCAAAATAGCAAAACTCCGGGTGCTCAAAACTGTCGCTGGACAGCGGGCATATTCCCGACGAATCGGTATTGTATTAGCCCACACCCGGAGTCAATGTCCGTAGGATACACCACAGCCAAGAGGATACAAGTCTTGACAGGGCACAAAAAAGGCCACGTTTCGGGGTTGGCTACCGCCAGCGAAGGTGTTTTGAAGCACCGTGAAAAAAGAACAGCACAAAAGCTGGAAGAAGTCAAGGTACGGAGGGGTTACGATTTCAAAAAAAATAGTCTACCATTACAGCAGGCTACATAGTACTGGGGTAACGGAAGGGTAACGCGTGGGTCCCACGCAGCCTCAAATCCCCCCAATGCGCCTCAACTCCATGCGCGGCTGGCGCAGTATCCGGGTGTCGATGCACATGGGCCGCTTGGTATCGAAGTCGCGGAGGGCCTGCGTGGTGGCGTCCACTTGGTCGTCGTGGGGCGCTCCGGGGAACTGCGTCAGTTCCGCGACGTACTCCCGCGCCCACGGGCAATGCTCAGGGTGCGGGATAAGGACGTTCCCGGCCTCGAAGAACGTGGTCACAGCATGGGCGCGAGCCGTCTTGCTGCCGTCCGGCTCCACGGGGATGATACCGGGCACGGCGTGTTTCAGCGCGTCGATGACCGCCGGGCCGTTGGCCTTGTCTTCCACCAGCTTGCGGGCTGCGCCGGGCCATTTGGCGGCGAGCTCCCGGAACGCGGCGACCGTGTCCGTAAATCCCATGCGCCGCCGGACCTGATCGAGGAGGTAGCGGTCTGCCCCCTTGCGGCCCCACACCTGCCCCACAACAAAGTCGGTATCGTCGCCGTCCTTGAACGTCATATCCCACGAGATAAGGAGCTGGTCGAACTGCTCCGGCAGGTCTTTGGGGAGCCAGAACCGCAGCCACTCGGATTTGAAGATGGCGCCGCCGTCTGGCGTAGGCCGCTGCTGGTACAGGGCCTCCCAGTCGCGTGTGCCGAGGGCTTTCTTGATGGCAAGAAGCTGCTCCAACGGGTAGCGTTCAGGGTGTAAGGCTTCACCTGCCTTGCGGTGCGGCTCATCCTCCGTGGCGATGGCCGGGAAGTTTACCACGCGCCAGTGGTCGCCCTCCCCCCGTGCGGCGGCCTCAAGCAGCCGCCCGGAAAGGTCAGCCATGTGCCAGCGAGTGTTGATGATGAGCACCCCTCCACCGGGCGCGAGGCGCGTGTACAACGTGGACGTGTACCAGTCCCAGACGTTCTGGCGGATGGTCGGGGAATCGGCGGACGCCCGGTCCTTGAACGGGTCGTCGACGATGACGATATGCCCACCCATGCCCGTGATGCCGCCGCCCACGCCAGCGGAACGGTAGCAGCCAGCGTGCCCCACGATTTCGAAGATATCCGAGTTGCGGAGATAAGAGCCGTTCCCGACGGTGCGGATATTCTTGCCGTAAAGGGCTGTTCCCGGGAAGAGTTCCCGGTATTCCGGGCTGTCGATGACACGCTGAACATCGCGGTTCATGCGCGAGGACAGGTCGGCGGCGTAGCTCGTTGAAATGACGGATAGATCGGGGTAGCGGCCCAAGGCGTAGGCCGGGAAGCGGCGGGAGGCCAGCTCGCTTTTCCCGTGGCGGGGCGGCATGGTCAGCATGAGGCGCGGGGAACGTCCAGCTACGACATCGGCAAGGAAGGCGTCCAGCTCGGAACAGATTTCCTCATGCACCCATCCCATGCGGTAGCCGGGCATGGTGTAGCGCACGAAGGCCGCGAGACAGCTCCGGGCCAGCGCCTTCCGGATATCGGAAAGGATGGCGGGGCTACTCATGATCCGGCGTTTTGAAGGCTTCCTTTGTCAGGCGAAGCAGCTCGTCCGGAGAGAGGTGCGAGAGATCCACCGGACGCTGAGATAGCGAACCGTCGGATGAAGTGTGATCCAACGCGGCTTTGTCAACGATGCCCCACGCCTTGCGCTCGCCCTCCTGCCGGATCTTGATCGTCTCGGCTGTGATTTTGGCGAGCTTGGCCTTGTCGAAGCTGCCCAGGGACAACGCCTCATCAATGAGGGCCTGATGTCGATCCCACTCCCGTTGGTGGCGGGTGATGACGGCGGCCTTGGCTTCGGCGGCGCGGTCCAAGGCTTCGGCCTTTTTTTGAGGGTTGCAGCCTGCAACCACGCCCGCAACCTTGGCCTCTGCCATGCGGTTCACGGTGCCGGAAATATCCTGCACCCAGCCTTCGGCCCGGATGCGCTTTTGGATGGCCGTCCGGCTCACACCGTACCGCTTGGACAGATCGGACTGGCTCGCCCCTACTTCGTACTCGGCCCGGATGGATTCCCAATCAAATCGTGCCGCCATCGTCGCACCCCCCGTTTGGCCTGCGTTCTTCCTGTTCTCTCAAAAAACTTTCATGCCCTCGTTTCTCCTCTTCCTCGGGCCTCGTACTGTGCGCCAAATCATACTCCCAAGGGGCCCTTTTCCGCTTCAATTGCGGACACCCGTGACCGGTCTGATAGGACACCGGTGGCCGATCCACTCTTCCAGTACTCTTTCCAGAACCGGCAGCCAAAACCGAGGAGCGTCCGGTTGCCGTGGAAGTGAACACCCCGGAGGATACGAGCGCAGCAACGGCCCTGCGCACTGTTCGCACAGACACGCCGCACTCCTGCGCGACGGTTTCCTGCCGCACGCGGATTTTTCCGGTCCGTTTGTCCATGTGTAGGGCGAGCACCATACCTACAAGCTTTTCCGTTGAAGGAAGTTCTGCCTGAAGAAGCTGACGCTGGAGCGCATAGGTGTCCATTCATGCACAGGGCATTCTCAAAACATCCGGCCCACAATGGCACCGATGCAACCGCCAACTCCCGAGAGGGCGGTTATGATGGCGATGGCCGTTGTCCTGCTGCCCTGCCGCTCCCCGCGTTCCCGCGCGCACGTCTCGGCCATAACCGAGATATGATCCTCAAGATCCCGAATGCGTTTTCCATGATCGCGGAGTTGCGTGAGTATCGCGTCGTCAAGCCGCTGGTTGAGCGCTTCGAGCAATGCCTCAATGCGGGAAAGCCGGGATTCATGGTCCAGTGTATGCTCCATCAGCTTCCAGCCTCAACGCCCTTGATCCACAGGAGCAGGTTCCCGGCCTCTCCTGCGGGCAGGTGCACCCACTCGCCGGGCTCGGTGAACGTC
>ENA-ORTP01002787-ORTP01002787.1-human-gut-metagenome-genome-assembly--contig:-NODE-2787-length-13664-cov-4.210963_pt1 | contig 13664 bp, 7 predicted proteins | sample MGYA00241913_ERZ509190 | MGnify/ENA primary metagenome ERZ509190 (study PRJEB26280, sample SAMEA2338839) | human gut metagenome | biome: human gut; feature: human-associated habitat; material: faeces...
ATACTGTGCTATACCGGCGTTTATGGCCGTCAACCCAAATCCGGTCCGGGAATCCGCGGGACATTCGCGCAGGCGCCAGGGCGAAGATAAGAGTCAGAACCTGCGCTTCGGAGTGATAGCAGCTGGGGTGGTGATTGCTCTTGCAGTTGCAGCATTTGCAGGTAAGTCCCTGCTCAGCCGTCAGGCGGGAGCCGGAACTGCAAAGAATGGGGCGGCGACAGCATCAGAGCTTTCGAAGGACGAGGCATCCGAAGAGTCCAGAGCGGAGGAGATCAAAGAGAAAGAAGCAGTGGTAGCTTCCTATAAAAATCTGGGTATCGTGCAGGTGTCCGGTTATCTGAATATGCGTGAGACGGCGAGCACGGACGGCAACATCATCGGCAAGCTGATGGGCGACAGTGCGTGTGAGATCGTGGATGATTCAACCGAAGGCTGGTATCAGGTCGAATCTGGCGGTATTTCCGGTTATATCAGCTCAGAGTTTGTTCTGACCGGGGATGAGGCGAAGAAAAAAGCGTTGGAACTGGTTGAAAAGCGGGCACTCATCACGGCAGATTCCCTGAACATCCGAAAAGAGCCGAACACGGAGTCTGAGGTTGTCGGTCAGGCATTGAAAAATGAGCGCTATGTGGTCGAGGGTGAGCCGGAGAATGGCTGGATTCAGATTTCGAGCGGTTATATTTCTACGGATTATGCGGAGATCAAATACGCACTCAATGAGGCGCGGAAGCTGGATATGCGTGCGATGGTGCTGAATTTATACAAAAATCTGGGTATTTCCAGTGTGGATAATTACTTGAATGTGCGCGATCAGCCAAGTGAGGATGGCAATATCATCGGTAAGATGACGAGCAAGTCTGCCGGAGAGATTCTGGAGACGAGCGAGGACGGCGGCTGGTATAAGATCCAGTCGGGTCCCGTCACTGGATATGTGAAGGCGGAGTATATCCTGACAGGAGATGCGGCGAAGCAGGAGGCGATGGAGGTTGCAGAACTGATGGCGATCGTTTCAACCGACCGCCTGAATGCCCGCACGGAGCCGAGCACGGATGCGCCGATCTGGACGCAGATCTCTAACAATGAGCGTTACGACGTTATAAGCCAGCAGGATGGCTGGGTCGAGATTGCGCTCGATACGACGAGTGCGTATGTGGCGACTGATTTCGTAGATGTGCGTTATGCATTGCCGGAGGCGATCCCATTTACCCCATTAAAAGAAAAGGAATCCTTGCGGACCCAGATTGTCAACTATGCGCTTCAGTTTGTCGGAAACCGTTATGTCTGGGGCGGTAATGACCCGCATTCGGGTGTGGACTGTTCTGGTTTTACAAAGTATGTATACAGCCATGTGGCGGGCGTGTCCCTGCCGCGGGTGTCCCGGGAACAGGCGCGGACGGGTACGAAGATTGATTCTTCGAAGATGCGTCCGGGCGATCTGATTTTCTATACGAATCGCAAGGGAACGGTCAACCATGTGGCGATGTACATTGGCAATGGTCAGATCGTCCATGCGGCGAGCCGGAGAAGCGGCATCAAGATTTCTACCTGGAATTACCGGAATCCGTACCGGATTGTCAATATGCTGGGAGACTGATAGGGAGAGGATAAGATGGAAGAGCAAAAGACAGAAGATTATAAAGAACGCCTGCAGAAAGCACGTCAGAGACGAAATGGCAAAGATCCGATGCACTGGTTCATGATCGGGGGCTGTGCTGTCATTGTGGTGCTGGCTCTGGTTATCATCGTGAAGCTGGCACAGGGCGGCACGTTCGGAGGTTCTGGAAACGCCCGGGTGGCATCGGCATCCGAGGCAGAGGCGCAGGAAACCGTGATCGGAGAGACGCTGCCGGAGGATGAGGAACAGGCAAAAGAGGACGAAGAAAAGAAGAATGTAGTCGAGTCCTACCAGAATCTGGGTATTGTGGATGTATCTGGTTATCTTAATATGCGTGAGAGCGCCAGTACAACCTCCGATGTCATCGGCAAGCTGATGGGCGGCAGTGCGTGCGAAATTCTGGACGATTCGCAGGAAGGCTGGTATCAGATATCTTCCGGCGGTCTGGAGGGCTACATCAGTTCAGAATTTGTACAGACCGGCGAGGCGGCAAAAACAGAGGCATTTGAGCTGGTCAAGAAGATGGCGGTCATCACGACTGACAAGCTGAATATCCGGAGTGAGCCGAGTGAGGACGCGCAGGTGCTGGAACAGGCGCTGAAAAATGAGCGTTATTCCATTGTCAGCGAGCAGGACGGCTGGATTCAGATCAGCGGGGGCTATATTTCAGCGGATTATGTGGATGTGCGCTATGCGTTAAATGAAGCGCGTAAGCTGGATCTGCGGACGATGGTTCTCAATATGTATGACAATCTGGGTATTTCCAATGTCAATAACTACTTAAATATCCGCGTGGAGCCGAAGGAGGATGCGAAGATCATCGGTAAGATGACGAGCAAGTCCGGTGGTGAGATTCTGGAAACGACCGAGGATGGCGGCTGGTATAAGATCAAGTCCGGTCCGGTTACCGGCTATGTTAAATCCGAATTTATTCTGACTGGAGAGGCGGCGAAGCAGGAGGCACTGCAGGTTGCACAGCTGATGGCGATCGTATCAACTGACCGTCTGAATGCCCGTACGGAGCCGAACACGGACGCGCCGATCTGGACGCAGATTTCCAACAGCGAGCGGTATTCGGTTATGAGCCAGCAGGATGGCTGGGTGCAGATTGCACTGGATGAGACGAGTGCCTATGTAGCGACTGAATTTGTCGATGTCCGGTATGCGTTAAATGAGGCGATCGAGTTTACACCGGTTGAGGAGACACCGGAGTCTGAGACCAAGGCGGCGAGCAGCAAGGGAGGCTCTGGAAGCAAGAGCAGCAGTAAAGGTGGTTCTGGCAGCCAGAAAGCATCTTCAAGCGGTTCCTCCAAGCGTGCGCAGATCGCAAACTACGCGACTCAGTTCCTTGGGAATCCGTATGTATGGGGCGGTACCAGCTTGACAAATGGTGCGGATTGTTCTGGATTTACGATGTCGGTTATGGCACACTTCGGCGTCGGCCTACCGCATCATTCGGGTTCCCAGGCGGGAGCAGGAAGAAGTATCAGTTCTTCCCAGATGCGTCCGGGTGATCTGATCTTCTACACAAACAGCGGTGGAACGATCAACCATGTAGCACTCTATATCGGCGGCGGGCGCGTGTGCCATGCATCGAATGCAAGGGATGGTATCAAGATTTCCACCTGGAATTACCGTACCCCGGCGAAGATCGTCAATGTACTGGGCGATTAATTCCATGGAAAGTCAATAAAAAATATTTGAAAGAGAGCAGGGAGAAAAGGCAGCTTTTCCCAGCTCTCTTTTTTCTGTTTCATAGGAAATTGTGTCCTATGAAATAAAAAACGCTCCGCGGGGATGCGCACTCGCGCGAAGCAGAAACATGTCGCAAGCGACCGCGCGAGACGCCCGAATGTGCCAAGGAACATCCTTGTTTGTATAAAAAGCGGTTTCAGTGAATAAAGATAATAGGAAGACAGAATACTAAGGATGAATTAGGCAGTTGAGAAAAAACATTGAATCCGCGTGTAAGGTAGAAAGAGCGCAGAAAAGAGGAAAATATGATTCGGGCAAATCGTGAAAACAGGGAATGGGAAAATGAAGCGTGGGACAAGCAGGAAGATAAGGCGGGAGAAAGCCGGGAACAGGCGCAGGAGGATCCGATTCAGAAGCGTGAAAATGGACAGACGGATATTACGGGAAAGAATGGCAATCACATTGAATTAATCTCGATCATCGGAGAGATAGAGGGACATGAAAATTTGTCCGGCAATACGAAAACGACGAAATATGAGCATATTCTGCCTAAGCTGGCGGAGATCGAGGAGAGCGGTGAGACGGAGGGAGTTTTAGTCCTGATTAACACGGTGGGCGGCGATGTAAGCTGTGGACTGGCGCTCGCGGAGATGATTGCTTCGCTCAGCAAACCGACCGTTTCACTGGTCATCGGGGACAGCCATTCGATCGGTGTGCCGCTCGCAGTGGCGGTCGATCACTCTTTTATTGTCCCGACCGGGACGATGATGGTACATCCGGTACGGATGACGGGGATGGTGATCGGTGCCGTGCAGACGTATGATTATTTTGAAATGATTCAGGATCGTATTTTAAGCTTTGTGTCCGGACACAGTCAGATCTCCTATGAGCGCCTCCGGAGCCTGATGCTCAATACGGAGATGATGACAAAAGATCTGGGAACGGTCCTGGTTGGCGGGGAGGCGGTCCAGGAGGGACTGATCGATGAATGCGGCGGGATCCGGGAAGCGCTTGCATGGCTGAACCGGGCGATCGATGGGAAGAAACAGGAAATAGATGCACACGACCGGATGACGAAGACGGATTTTAGTGAAAATCTGAAAAGAAAGTAGAACATACGTGCGAAAATTTTAGGAAAGCGTTGCTTTTTTCCCTGAATTTGGGTATACTGAATGAGATAATAAGAATGTAAAATGAGAAAAGCAGTCTGCGGGAGGCTGTATTTTGTGAAACAGGAGGAACCGCAGATATATGGGAAATATTGGAGGCATGAGACAGGTGACAGATACAAGCAGGAAAAGACAGAGTACAGAGCGTGCCGGGGAGACAGCTGGGACAGAGAAAAAAGCCGGGCGATCCAGAAAGTCCCCTGCGGCGAAGAAAGCGGAGGAGACGCTGAACGAGAAAAAGAGTGGGGGGAAGAAGAAAGCTTCGTCCGGAAAAGGCACCGCGAAAGGAACAGGAAGCCGAAGCCGCGCCAGCCAGGCGCCGGAGCCGGTGGAGAAAAGTGGTACAGGGGCATTTATGGGAACGGAAGTGGCGATTATTGTATCATTTGCAATATCGGTACTTTTGTTTTTGAGCAATTTCGGGCTTTGCGGCTTTGTCGGAAGTTTTCTGCGATCGACTCTGCTTGGCGTATTCGGCGTGATGGGGTATCTGGTGCCATTCCTTTTATTTATGGGAACTTGTTTTTATCTTTCAAACCGGGGCAACCAGAAAGCCGTAGCCAAGTTGGTGGCGGTTGGCGAGGTGCTTCTGGCACTTTGCGGACTTTCCCAGCTTCTCATGGGAGGCGGTCAGCATCTGGACTGGAATCTGGGCGATTATTACGCGCAGGCAGGCGGAGGCGGTTTTATCGGTGGCATTCTGATGTTGCTGTTGTGCGGAACAGTGGGAACGATCGGAGCAGTTCTGATTCTGCTGGTGCTTTTGGCACTCGGTGCTGTGTGCATTACGGAGCGTTCCCTGGTAAACTTCGTTAAACAGGGCAGCGGAAGGGCGTATGAGTATGCGAAAGAAGATATGAGCCGCCGCCGTGAGATACATGAGGAGAAAAAGGAAGAAAAACGCCGTCTGCGGGAGGAGCAGCGGGTCCGTGGCGTTGATCTCGAGGGCGCCAAGCTGACCGAGCTGCCAGTGATGCGGAATTTCTCGGAAGGAGTCCCGGAGGGAACCGTGCTGGGACCGGAGGATGCACCGGAGGAATTCCGTGAGATGCATGGAAGGCAGGAAAACTTGCAGGATGAGGCCGCGGCTTATGATGATTGGACCGATGTTCCGGCAGAGGGAAAAAATCTGGCACAGGATTCCAGACAGGGAGTAGAGAAGGAGAATCCGGCAGATGTATTTCGCGGGCAGATATTCCACGGTGACGGAGCGGTAGAACCAGAACCGATGGAGTATGAAGAAGAGCCGGTGGAGTACGAAGAAGAGCCGGTGGAATCGGAGCAGGATACATATGCATACGCTGGTTCAGAATCCCAGTTTCAGGAAGAATCGGAGCGCGAGACGGCGGGGGCAGTAAGGGAGACAGAATTTGCAGAGGAGCATGCAGAGGCAGAGGACAGTGCGAGCGATCAGCTCCTGAAACGCCTGTATGTACGCCGTGATACCCGGACGATGGAAGAATTTGCCGGTAGCGAGAGCCGGAAAGGTCCAGGCTATTATCCGGTAGAGACACGGGAGAAACCGGCTGCGGAGGCGGCGTCCGGTTTGACCGCAGAGGAGGTTCATACAGATTTAGGGCATCAGGATGTCTTTGAGCCATCGGAAAACGAGTGGGAAACCGTTTCGATGGGGAATGAGGATGAATGGAACGAACCTATATCTGGGGAAACGGATTCCGAACCAATCGATGGCTATTATAAGACGCTGGAATCAGAGCGGGGCGAGGCAAAGGGCAGTTTCTTTGTCCCGGAGGATTCCAAAACGGTCGTGACTGCATCCGGAAAGGTGATCGAGACAGATACAGAGGCAATACAGAAAAAACTGGAGCAGAAACGGGAAGAACGAAAAGCACTTCCAGTTGAGGAACTGACGGTTCCAGAGCAGATCGAGCGCAAGGAAGAGGAAGAAAAGAAGATCCAGAAAGAATACATATTCCCGCCATTGACGCTTTTAAAACGTGGTACGGGACAGACCGATTTCTCGGATCAGGAGTACCGGGAGACCGCGATCAAGCTGCAGCAGACGCTCCAGAACTTCGGCGTGGGCGTGACGGTTACAAACATCAGCTGTGGACCGACGGTTACCCGCTATGAACTTCACCCGGAGCAGGGTGTCAAGGTCAGCAAGATTGTAGCGCTGGCGGATGATATCAAGTTAAATCTGGCAGCGGCGGACATCCGTATCGAGGCACCGATTCCTGGCAAGGCGGCGGTCGGTATCGAGGTTCCGAACAAGGAGAACCATGTGGTTCTGCTGCGCGATCTGCTGGAGTCAGAGGCATTTAAGAAATATCCGTCCCGGCTGGCATTCGCGGTCGGAAAAGATATCGCAGGTCAGACGGTTGTCAGCGACATTGCGAAGATGCCGCATCTTCTGATCGCGGGTGCGACCGGATCGGGTAAATCAGTCTGCATCAATACGCTGATCATGAGTGTGATTTATAAAGCGAAGCCGAGCGAGGTTAAGCTCATCATGATCGACCCCAAGGTGGTTGAGTTAAGTGTATACAACGGTATTCCGCATCTTCTGATTCCGGTTGTGACCGACCCGAAAAAGGCGTCCGGCGCCCTCAACTGGGCGGTGGCAGAGATGACCGACCGTTACCAGAAGTTTGCAAAATACGGCGTGCGCGATCTTAAGGGTTTCAATGCCAAGGTTGAGTCGATCGCGGATATCGACGATCCGAAGAAACCGGAGAAACTGCCGCAGATCATCATTATCGTGGATGAGCTTGCCGATCTGATGATGGTAGCGCCGGGCGAAGTAGAAGATTCGATCTGTCGTCTGGCACAGCTGGCGCGTGCAGCGGGCATTCATCTGGTGATTGCGACGCAGCGACCATCGGTCAATGTCATCACCGGTGTGATCAAGGCAAATATTCCGTCGAGAATTGCTTTTTCCGTCTCTTCCGGAGTGGATTCCCGTACCATTATTGATATGAATGGCGCGGAGAAACTGCTCGGAAAGGGTGATATGCTGTTCTATCCGTCGGGCTATCAGAAACCACAGCGTGTACAGGGCGCGTTTGTGTCCGACAATGAGGTTTCGGATGTGGTCGGATTTTTGAAACAGGAGGGGCTGACCGCAGAGTACAGCGCCGAGGTTGAGTCTAAGATCCGTTCGACGGCGATGGATGCGGGCTTTGGCGGCGGTGGGCGCGATGCCTATTTTGCACAGGCAGGTAAATTTATTATTGAGAAAGACAAAGCATCCATCGGCATGCTGCAGCGTATGTTTAAGATAGGCTTCAACCGTGCCGCGCGTATCATGGATCAGCTTGCAGATGCAGGCGTGGTCGGTGAGGAAGAAGGCACGAAGCCGCGTAAGGTTCTGATGAGCATGGAGCAGTTTGAAAACATGATGGAAGAAGGATATTAAAAAGCGGAATCATTATAAAATATCAAAATCAGGAGGTATCCTATGAAGCTTAAAAGTTGGCTGAAAGAATTGCCGTATACATTATTGCAGGGCAGCCTGGAGACGGAGGTTGACGAGGTGGTCTACGATTCAAGAAAGGCGGCGCCGGGGACGGTGTTTGTGTGTATGCGCGGGGCAAACGTCGATTCGCATACCTTTATCCCGGATGTGGTTGAAAAGGGCGCGCCGGTTCTGGTGGTCGAGCATCCGGTTGAGGCGCCTGAGAACGTGACGGTCATTCAAGTGGAGAATGGACGGAACGCGCTATCGCTTCTTTCTGCGGCACGTTTTGATTATCCGGCGCGGAAGATGACGGCGATCGGTGTGACCGGCACGAAGGGAAAGACGACTACCACTTATATGATCAAGGCGATTCTGGAGGCAGCCGGACAGAAGACGGGTCTCATCGGAACGAACGGCGCTGTGATCGGCGAGAATCATTATCCGACCAAAAATACGACGCCGGAATCCTACATTTTACAAGAATATTTTGCAAAAATGGTGGAAGCGGGCTGCCGTTACATCGTGATGGAGGTTTCTTCCCAAAGCTACCTGATGCACCGGGTAGACGGACTTTTCTTTGATTATGGAATTTTCCTGAATATTTCCAATGATCATATTGGCCCGAATGAACATGCAAGTTTTGAAGAATATCTTTACTACAAAAAGCAGCTTTTGAAAAACTGCCGGACAGCGCTCGTCAACCGCGATGATCCGCACTTTGATGCGATCGTAGAAGGGGCGACAGCAGAGATCCTGACCTTTTCATTGGAACAGGCGGCTGATTTTACTGCGGATGACATTCACTATGTACGCGAACATGATTTCGTGGGCGTCGAATTTCAGACGCATGGACGATATGAGCACGATCTGCGCGTCGGCATTCCGGGCAAATTTAACGTGGACAATGCGCTGGCGGCAGCGGGCGTGTGCAGCTTCTTTGATCTGCCGAAGGAGAAAGTCTGCCATGCGCTGGAACATATCCAGGTCGATGGACGGATGGAGATTGTATATAAATCAGCAAAGTGCACCGTGATCGTTGACTACGCCCACAATGCGGTCAGCATGGAAAGTCTTCTTCTGACGCTGCGCGACTACAAGCCGAAGCGTCTCGTCTGCGTCTTCGGATGCGGCGGCAACCGGGCGCGCGATCGCCGGTACTCGATGGGAGAGATTGGCGGAAAGCTGGCAGATCTGTCGATCATCACGGCGGATAATTCCCGCTTTGAGAAAGTGGAAGATATTCTGGCAGATATCAAGGTCGGACTTGCAAAAACCGATGGCAAATACGTTGAAATCCCGGATCGCCGCGAAGCGATTGAGTACAGCTTGTCCCATGCGGAAGATGGCGATATCATCGCGATCATCGGAAAAGGGCATGAGGATTATCAGGAGATCGAGGGCGTGCGCTATCATTTCCTTGACCGGGAAGTAGTGCAGGAGACGGTGAAGAAGCTGCATATGTAATCAATTTGGAGGCAAAATATGGACCATATTACAGTCAGACATATCGTGGAAGCAGTGTCGGGAACACTGCTCTGCGGAGATGCAGATACGGAGTTAAAACACATCAGCATTGATTCCCGGAGTATGCGCGGGGCGGATCTGTTTGTTCCGCTGATCGGGGAGAAATCAGACGCGCATCGTTTCCTGGTTCAGGCGATGGACAATGGGGCGGCAGCCGCACTGACTTCGGAGCATGAGGCGGCACCGGAGGGCTTTCACGGCGCGCTGATCCAGGTGAAAGATACGAAACTGGCATTGCAGACGATCGGACGCTGCCTGCGGGCACGCCTTTCTATCCCGTTAGTTGGTATCACCGGCAGCGTGGGAAAGACGACGACGCGCGAAATGGTGGCGGCGGCGCTTTCAGCGAAATATAAGACGTTCAAGACACCGGCAAACCACAACAGCCAGATCGGTGTGCCACTCACGATCTCGGAGATTTCTGAGAATGATGAGATCGGCGTGCTGGAACTGGGAATGAGTGAGCCGGGCGAGATGGCGGTGATCGCGGAGATTGCGGCGGTGGATTCGGCAGTCATGACGAATATCGGTGTGACGCATATTGAGAATCTGGGCTCCCGCGAGAATATCTTAAAAGAAAAGCTGCATATCCAGGACGGTATGAAGGCAGGAGGAATCCTGTTTGTAAATGGAGATAATGATATGCTTTCCAACGTGCATGCAAAAGCAGGCTGCTATACCGTCCGTTATGGACTTGGAGCAGATAACGACTACCGCGCCGAGGATCTTTCATATCCGGATGGATTTCCGTCCTTTACGATGGTACACGGCGAGGTGCGCGTCCCGGTGAAGCTGACTGTTATGGGCGAGCACAATGTCATGAATGCGCTGGCTGCCCTGGCGGTTGCGGATGCCTACGGTGTGCCGCTTGCCGATGCAGCGGAAAAGCTGCTTGAATTTGGCGGGTTCAAGAACCGTCAGCAGATTTATCATAAAAATGGTTATACGATCGTGGACGATACCTACAATGCAAGCCCGGATTCGATGAAAGCGGCGATAGGTGTGCTTTCTTCCCTGCCGGCAGGACGCAGAATTGCGGTTCTGGCGGATATGAAGGAGCTTGGGCCGGATACCATAACGTACCACAGGGAGGTAGGCGCCTTTTTAAAACATCAGCCAATTGACCAGCTGGTGCTTATGGGAGAACTGGCATGGGAGATTGAAACGGGTCTTAAAATGGATGGAGGAAAAATCTCATGCGTAAAAACTTCCACTTTGGAGGAAACTGAAACATGGCTGGCAGAAGCAGTAAGAGAAGGCGACTGCCTGCTGTTTAAGGGTTCAAACAGCATGGGGCTTTCCAAAGCCGTGAGCTTTATGAGAGAAAAACTCACGAATTAAAATGATTATCTGGAGGAAAAAACACATGGAATTAACGAAAGAAACCTGCCGTCAGACGGCAGAGGAGCTGCTGCACTTTCTGGAGAAAAGCCCCAGCAGCTTTCACGCTATTGCCAATATAACGAATATGCTGGAAGCAGCAGGCTTTGAGGAAATCCGTGAGGAGGAAAACTGGAAGCTTTTACCGGGCGGCTCTTACTATGTGACCCGCAATCAGTCTTCTGTCATTGCATTTAAGGTGCCGGGAGCAGATTTTACAGGCTTTCAGATCATGGCAAGCCACAGCGATTCCCCTTCTTTTAAGATTAAGGAGAATCCGGAGATGGAGGCAGAGGGCCATTTTATCAAATTAAACGTAGAAAAGTACGGCGGCATGATCATGTCTCCCTGGTTTGACCGTCCTTTATCCATTGCGGGCCGCCTGGTTGTAGAAGAGGATGGAAGACTGGTATCAAAGTTAGTGAATATAGACCGTGATCTGGTGATGATCCCTAATTTGGCTATTCATATGAACCGACAGGTCAATGACGGTTACAAGTATAATGCACAGAAGGATACGCTTCCTATTTTTGGAAGTCTGGAAGCAAAGGGAAGCTTTATGACCCTGATGGCAGAAGCAGCAGGCGTAAAGGCAGAGGATATCCTGGGCCATGACCTGTTCCTTTACAGCCGCGATAAGGGAACCATCTGGGGAGCCGATGAGGCTTACCTTTCCTGCGGACGTCTGGATGATCTGCAGTGTGCTTTTTCTTCCATTAAGGGCCTGCTGGCAGGAGGACATCCTTCCTGCGTATCCGTTGCAGCCGTATTTGACAATGAGGAAGTGGGAAGCGGCACTAAACAGGGTGCAGATTCCACCTTCTTAGAGGATACCCTGCGCCGGATCAACCGCAGTCTGGGACGCAGCGAGGATCAATATCTGATGGCTCTGGCCTCCAGCTTTATGGTATCTGCTGACAATGCTCATGCGGTTCATCCAAATTACGGAGAATTTGCAGATCCGACCAACCGTCCTGCCATGAACGAGGGGATTGTAATCAAGTACAACGCCAACCAGAAGTATACTACAGATGCAGTATCCGCAGCTATTTTCCGGGCAATCTGCAAAAAGGCCGGCGTTCCCTGCCAGACCTTTGCCAACCGTTCCGATATGGCGGGAGGTTCTACTCTGGGAAATATTTCCAATGCTCATGTGGCTCTCAATACAGTGGATATCGGCCTGCCCCAGCTGGCGATGCATTCCCCTTATGAGACAGCCGGCGTAAAGGATACCTGTTATCTGATCCAGGCAGCAAAGACGTTCTTTAATACCTGTTTAAAAGCAGAGGGAAAAGGCTGCTACCGCGTGGATCAGGAATAAGATCATAAGGGGGAAAACACCCTGATATACACGGCCTCTGGCTTTGCACCATAAAGCCCAGAGGCCGGAGTGCGTCCGGGCAAAGACAGTCAGCCGGATAGGGGTATATTAATAAACGGAAAGAGGAGATTAGAAGAAACCATGCAGAAAGACCTTACAGAGGGAAGCATTACAGGCACTATGCTGCGCTTTGCCCTTCCGATGATACTGGGAAATCTTTTACAGCAGTGCTACAATGTGGCAGATACGCTGATCGTAGGCCGCTTTCTGGGGGCGGATGCCCTGGCAGCCGTAGGCTCGGCCTATACCCTTATGACCTTTCTTACCTCTATTCTTCTGGGACTGTGTATGGGAAGCGGGGCCGTCTTTTCCCTGCGCTTTGGGGAGAAAAACAGCGCCCGTTTAAAAATAAGCATCTATGTATCCTTTGTAATGATTGCTGCGGTGGCTCTGGCCGTCAACCTGGCGGTGGTGGTGTTTACCGATCCCATTATGAGCCTTCTGTGCGTACCGGAAGAGATTTACGGGATGATGCGGGAATATCTGAGAGTGATCTTTTCAGGTATCCTGGCAGTTTTTCTGTATAATTTTTACGCCTCTCTTCTGCGGGCTGTGGGAAATTCTCTGGTGCCGCTGATTTTTCTGGGAATTTCAGCCGTTTTAAATATCATACTGGATCTGGTATTTGTCCTGGTGCTTCACCGGGGCGTAGCGGGAGCGGCAGAGGCCACGGTTATTTCCCAGTTTGTTTCCGGTATTGGAATCGGTATTTATACGCTTGTAAAAATGCCTGAGTTCCGGGTGGAGCGGGAACATATGAAGATAGAGCGCCAGGTTTTAGGAGAAATTTCCCAGTTTTCCTTTCTTACCTGTATCCAGCAGTCTGTGATGAATTTTGGCATCCTTATGGTACAGGGACTGGTAAACAGCTTCGGAACGGTGGTGATGGCTGCCTTTGCCGCAGCGGTAAAGATCGATTCCTTTGCCTATATGCCGGTTCAGGACTTTGGAAATGCATTTTCCACCTTTATAGCTCAGAATTACGGAGCAGGAAAAAAAGACAGGATCCGTGCAGGAATCCGTTCTGCTGTGACGGTTTCCGTTCTGTTTTGCCTGTTTATCTCCTTTGTGGTATGCGTATTTGCAAAGCCGCTCCTTCTGATTTTTGTCCAACCCCATGAAACGGAGATCCTTAAGGTGGGGATGAGTTATCTTCGGATTGAGGGTGCGTTTTACTGTGGGATCGGCTGTCTGTTTTTGCTCTATGGCCTTTACCGGGCAGTGAGAAGACCGGGAATGTCCGTGGTCCTGACTGTGATTTCCCTGGGCACCCGGGTGATTTTAGCCTATGTCCTGTCCGCCGTTCCGTCCATTGGGGTAACCGGGATCTGGGCGGCTGTGCCCATTGGCTGGTTTTTAGCCGATCTGGCAGGCTTTGTCTATTATAAAAGAAAGTTGGATGAGATTTGACCGGATTATATGCCAATGTAATTATTGATATTTCCCATGAAAAAGTGGATCGCACCTTTCAGTATATGG
>ENA-ORTP01002791-ORTP01002791.1-human-gut-metagenome-genome-assembly--contig:-NODE-2791-length-13627-cov-2.877616_pt1 | contig 13627 bp, 15 predicted proteins | sample MGYA00241913_ERZ509190 | MGnify/ENA primary metagenome ERZ509190 (study PRJEB26280, sample SAMEA2338839) | human gut metagenome | biome: human gut; feature: human-associated habitat; material: faeces...
GCTTCTTGGCCCGATTGCCGTAGCGGCATATTCCTATATGGCGCTGGTGCCGATCATCCAGCCGCCAATTATGAAATTACTGACCACGGAAAAAGAACGGAAGATTAAAATGGAACAGCTTCGGCCGGTTTCCAAAACAGAAAAGATTCTGTTCCCGATCGTGGTGACAGTGGTTGTCTGTCTGGTACTTCCAACGACAGCGCCGCTGGTGGGTATGCTGATGCTTGGTAATCTTTTCAGAGAATCCGGCGTAGTGAAACCATTGACAGAGACTGCGTCCAATGCTCTGATGTATATCGTGGTTATCGTTCTTGGCGTATCGGTAGGAGCAACTACCAGTGCGGAAGCCTTTTTAAATATAACGACCATCAAAATCGTTGTTCTTGGTCTGGTCGCTTTTGCCGTTGGTACAGCGTCCGGTGTATTATTTGGTAAACTGATGTGTAAACTGACCCATGGAAAAGTCAATCCGCTGATTGGTTCTGCCGGCGTATCCGCAGTGCCGATGGCAGCCCGTGTTTCACAGAAAGTGGGTGCGGAAGCCGATCCGTCGAACTTCCTGCTGATGCATGCCATGGGACCAAACGTAGCCGGTGTAATCGGAACGGCAGTAGCTGCCGGAACATTTATGGCAATCTTTGGCGTATAGCAGGAAAGCAGATCATCCGGCGGTAACCGGAAAGGCCGGATGAAGAAAAAGGAGGAAAAACGATTATGGCTGAAATAGAGAAAAAACCGATTAAAATAGTGGAAACGGTGCTCCGTGACGCGCATCAGTCCCTGATTGCAACCAGAATGACCACGGAAGAAATGCTGCCGATCATTGATAAGATGGATCAGGTGGGATACCACGCAGTGGAATGCTGGGGAGGGGCAACCTTTGACGCCTCCCTGCGTTTTCTGAAAGAAGACCCGTGGGATCGTCTTCGCAAACTGAGAGACGGATTTAAAAATACAAAATTGCAGATGCTTTTTCGAGGACAGAACATTTTAGGGTATCGCCCGTATGCGGATGACGTGGTGGAATACTTCGTGCAAAAGTCCATTGCCAACGGCATTGACATCATTCGTATTTTTGACTGTCTTAACGATCTGCGTAATCTGCAGACGGCCGTAAAAGCGTCCAATAAAGAAGGCGGGCACGCACAGGTGGCATTATCCTATACCCTTGGGGACGCTTATACTTTAGATTACTGGAAAGATACGGCAAAACGTATCGAAGATATGGGCGCAGATTCTCTCTGTATCAAAGACATGGCCGGACTTCTGGTTCCTTATGAAGCCACCAGACTGGTTACCGCTTTAAAAGAGGCAACCACCCTTCCTGTGGAAGTCCATACGCATTATACCAGTGGCGTGGCCGGGATGACTTACCTGAAAGCGGTGGAAGCGGGAGCGGACATCATTGATACCGCCATGTCGCCATTCGCCATGGGAACCAGTCAGCCGGCGACGGAAGTTATGGCGGAGACCTTCCGGGGAACACCGTATGATCCGGGCTTTGATCAGGAACTGCTGGGAGAAATCGCAGATTATTTCCGTCCGATTCAGGAACATGCGCTGGAAACCGGACTGCTGAATCCGAAGGTAATGGGGGTAAATATCAAGACGCTCCGGTATCAGGTGCCGGGCGGTATGTTATCCAATCTGGTTTCTCAGTTAAAAGAACAGGGAGCTTCCGATAAATATTACGAAGTGCTGGCAGAGGTGCCAAGAGTACGAAAAGACTTCGGTGAACCGCCGCTGGTTACCCCGTCCAGCCAGATCGTGGGAACGCAGGCTGTGTTAAACGTCATCACCGGAGAACGGTATAAGATGATCACCAAAGAATCCAAAGGCCTCTTAAAAGGAGAGTATGGACAGACGGTGAAACCGGTGAACCCGGAAGTACAGAAACTGGCCATTGGTGATGAAGAGCCGATCACCTGTCGTCCGGCCGACCTTCTTGAGCCGGAACTTGATAAACTGGAGGCGGAAATGGCGCAGTGGAAAGAACAGGATGAAGACGTATTAAGTTACGCCCTCTTCCCACAGGTCGCTACAGATTTCTTTAAATACAGAGCTGCTCAGAAAAATAAAATCGATCCGGAACAGGCCGACACGGAAAACGGAGCCTATCCAGTATAAAAACCGCAGAGTTTAAGGGCTGCCCCGGGAGGTTCAGAAGATTTTGGTCGTCTGCCTCCCGGGGCAGCCCTGCTTTTGCTTTTTTCTACAAACAATCAGAAAGGAAAAAAAGGAAAGAACTCGCCCATTTACATCCTTTCCGTTCTGTGTTATTCTGTTATAATTGTGAGGTGAATAACAATGACGGAGATTTATTTTGATAACGGAGCAACGACCCGTACTTTTCCGGAAGTCCGGGAAATTATGTCTGAAGTCATGGATATAGAATATGGTAATCCTTCTTCCATGCACAGGAAAGGTTATCAGGCAGAGCAGTATGTAAAAGAAGCAAGGGAAATCCTCGCCCGCAGTCTGAAAGTAGAGCCGAAAGAGATCTATTTTACATCAGGAGGGACGGAAGCCAATAATATGGCGCTGATTGGCGCGGCCATGGCCAATAAACGGTCGGGGAAACATATCATCAGTACCTGCATCGAGCATGCCTCGGTCTATAATCCTCTGGGATTTCTGGAGGAGGAAGGTTTTGAAGTTACCTATCTGCCAGTGGATCAGTGGGGAATCGTCGATCCTGAGCAGCTTCAGGCGGCGCTCAGACCGGATACCATTCTGGTGTCCATCATGTGCGTGAATAATGAAATCGGCGCGGTGGAGCCTGTTGCAGAGATTGGACAGAGGATAAAGAAGTATAATCCGGAGATTATCTTCCATACCGATTGCATTCAGGCCTATGGGAAAATGAAATGCTTTCCGAAAAAATGGAAAGTGGATCTGCTGTCTGTCAGTGGGCATAAGATTCATGGACCAAAGGGAGTTGGTTTCCTGTATGTGAAAGAAGGAACCAAAATTAAGCCGATCATCTGGGGCGGTAATCAGCAGAGCGGTATGCGGTCCGGAACGGAAAACGTGCCGGGAATCGCCGGTCTTGGCTGTGCGGCACGTATCGTTTATACCGACCATAAAGAAAAAACAGAACATATCCGGCAGGTAAAAGATCATTTTATTGAAAGAGTAATGAATGAGCTGACCGAGGTGAAAAATAATTCCGGAGAAGCGCCGCATATTGCCAGTATATCTTTTCCGGGGGTACGGAGCGAAGTACTGCTCCATGCGCTGGAAGAAAAGGGAATCTATGTTTCCGCCGGTTCCGCCTGTTCTTCCAATAAGCCGCAGATCAGCGGAACCTTAAAAGGAATTGGGCTGGATAAAACGCACTACGAATCCACTCTGCGTTTTTCCTTCTGTATTGATAATACTCTGGAAGAAGCAGATGCCTGTGTGGAAGCATTAAAAGAACTGTTGCCTGTCCTTCGCCGTTTTCAGAGAAGATAGGAATGCCGGTGAAAGCGAGGCCGGTGGCGGGAAAAGAATAACCGGGGAAGAAAACAAAAGCAATAAAAGGAGTAAGTATGGAATTTAAAGCTTTTTTGATCAAATATGCCGAGATCGGCGTAAAAGGAAAGAACCGATACCTGTTTGAAGACGCATTGATTCAGCAGATGAAATATGCCTTAAAACCGGTGGGAGAATTCAGTATTCGAAAAGAATCCGGAAGAATATTTGTGGATGCGCTGGAAGAATATGATTATGATGAGGCGGTGGATGCGCTGAGCCGTGTTTTTGGTATTTCCGGCATCTGTCCGATCATTGTTGAGGAAGAGAATGCATTTGACCATATTCAGAAGGTGGTCTGCGATTATGTGGAAGAACGCTATGATGACCGCAGGTTTACCTTTAAAGTCAATGTGAGAAGAGCGGATAAACGTTATCCGATGAAGTCCATGGAAGTGGCGGCTTTGCTGGGAGAAAAACTGCTTGACCGTTTTTCCGCAGAAGGCATGAGCGTCAACGTGCGCCAGCCGGATGTTTATATTACGGTGGAAATCCGGGACAAGGTTTATATTTATTCTGACGAGATTCCGGGACCTGGCGGTATGCCGGTGGGAACAGGCGGAAGAGCGATGCTTCTTTTATCCGGCGGAATCGACAGCCCGGTAGCCGGCTATATGATTTCCAAAAGAGGCGTCCGTCTGGAAGCAACTTATTTCCATGCGCCGCCGTATACCAGTGAAAGAGCAAAACAAAAAGTGGTGGATCTGGCAAAACTGGTAGCCCGGTATACCGGACCGATTACCTTGCATGTGGTAAACTTTACGGATATTCAGATGGCCATCTATGAAAAATGTCCGCATGATGAATTGACGATCATTATGCGACGTTACATGATGAAAATTGCGGAGCATTTCGCCAGACAGAGCGGATGCCTGGCGCTGGTAACCGGAGAAAGTATCGGACAGGTGGCCAGCCAGACCATGCAAAGTCTCTATGTGACCAACGAAGTCTGTGAGATGCCGGTATTTCGTCCGTGTATCGGTATGGATAAACAGGACATTGTTTCTGTTTCAGAAAAAATTGGCACTTATGAGACATCCATTCTGCCTTATGAAGATTGTTGTACGATTTTTGTAGCCAAGCATCCCGTAACTAAACCGAGACTGGACGTGATCAAAAAGTCAGAGAAAAATCTGGAAGACTGTATTGACGCATTGATGCAGACCGCTATAGAGACAGAAGAAGTGATTAAAATTCACGCCCACGAATAAAAAAGACAAAAAAACCCGGAGCCCATAGCTCCGGGTATGTATTATCGTATTATTCTTCAATGATATATGGTTTGAGCTGTTCCATAATCTCTTCAAGATTATCCGCATTATGAATATTTAAGTCAATCGGTTTGGAAATGTCCAGACTGAAAATACCCATGATCGATTTGGCATCAATAACATAACGGCCGGAAACCAGGTCAAACTCTGCGCTGAAACGGTTGATGACATTGACGAATGTCTTCACTTTATCAATAGAATTTAAAGAAATTTTCACTGTTTTCATGGGAAGGATCCTCCTTATTTTTTTTAAAATGATACTGTAATAATAGTACCGTTTTCCCGGAAAAAAGTCAATAGGAATACAGGCTTTCAAACAGGAGGCAGGGCGTCGCCCGTCGGAGGATGATTCGTGAAAACACAGAACAAACGAATAGGAGGCGATCTATTGCATTATCCTGTAAAAGCGGCTTTTCTTACTCTGGGCTGTAAGGTAAATCAGTACGAGACCGATGCCATGATGGAATTATTAATGGAAGCCGGATATGAGATTGTTGATTTTAAAGAAAAAGCGGATGTTTATATTATCAACACCTGTTCGGTGACCAATATGGCTGACCGGAAGAGCCGGCAGATGATCCACCGGGCCAAAAAGAAAAATCCGCAGGCGGTTATCGTGGCGGCCGGATGTTATGTGCAGGCGGCGGAAAAAGAATTACTGGAAAAAGAGTATGCCGATATTCTGATCGGGAATAATAAAAAGAAAGATATTGTGAAGATTCTGGAAACGTTCTTTCGGGAAAAGACAAGAGTTTCCCAGGTTCTGGATATTTCCTGTACCAGAGAATACGAAGATCTGACGATTCATCAGACGGGAGAACATACAAGAGCTTATGTCAAGATTCAGGACGGGTGCAATCAATTCTGTTCTTATTGCATTATTCCTTATACGAGGGGGAGAATCCGCAGTAAGGCGCCGGAAGAAGTGGTGGAGGAAATTACGGCGCTGGCCAAAGCCGGATACCGGGAAGTGGTTCTGACGGGCATCCATTTAAGCTCCTATGGAAAAGATTTTTCCGAGGGAGAGAATGTCGGAACCGATCTTCTGGATATAGTGAAAAAAGTACAGAAGATCGAGGGAATCCATCGAATCAGGCTGGGATCGCTGGAACCAAGGGTGGTGACCGAAGATTTTGCGGCCGGATTAAAAGCCTGCGATAAAGTCTGTCCACATTTTCATCTGTCTTTACAAAGCGGCTGTGACACCACATTGCAGAGAATGAATCGAAAATACACCACAGAGGAATACCGGAAGGCGCTGGAAATTTTGCGAAAAACCTATGACCATCCGGCGCTGACCACCGATGTGATCGTCGGCTTTGTGGGAGAGACCGAAGAGGAGTTTTCGGCAACCAGACAATATCTTGAAGAAATCAATCTTTACGAAATGCATATCTTCAAGTACTCTGTGCGAAAGGGAACCCGGGCAGAAAGAATGGAAGGCCATCTTCCGGAAGAGGTAAAAAACCAGCGGTCAGCCATCCTGCTGGACATGGCAAAAAGGCACAAAAAAGACTTTGAAGAATGGTATATCGGGAAAAAAGAAAAGGTTCTCCTTGAAGAGATGATCGAAATCAACGGAACAAAATACATGCAGGGACATACCGAACGTTATGTGAAAGTTGTAGTAAAATATGATGAAAAACTGAAAGAATTGCGACAAAATAACATAATTGTAGCAGAAATTCAAGGATTTTTAGATGGAAATTTACTGTATGGGAAAGTTTCGATTGAATTTTAATCTAACTCATAGTAAAATATGAGACGAGTGGAAATCTGAAAAGGAGGTAAACATGGGTAGAAATAATACACAGTTTTTTCAGGTGGTCAAAGAACAGGAATATGATGTGGCGTCCATTTTAAAAGATGTCTACGAAGCCCTGAAAGAAAAAGGCTATAATCCGATCAATCAGATTGTCGGTTATATTATGTCCGGAGACCCGACGTATATTACCAGTCATAAAAATGCCAGAAGTCTGATCATGAAAGTGGAACGAGACGAAATCCTGGAAGTTTTATTTGAAAACTATATTGATACTCAGTTAAAATAAGATGAAAGAACGATGGATGGGTCTTGACTTCGGGACGAAGACCGTTGGCGTGGCTGTCAGTGATTCTCTGGGAATCACGGCGCAGGGCGTGGAGACGGTCACCAGAAAGTCAACAAAAAAACTGAGGCAGACACTGGCAAGAATTGAGACATTGATTCACGAATATCAGGTTGAAAAGATTGTGCTTGGATTACCAAAGAATATGAATAATTCCCTGGGTGAACGTGCAGATGAAACAGTGGAATTCCAGCATATGCTGGAAAAAAGAACCGGACTGGAAGTCGTCTTATGGGATGAAAGATTGACGACGATGGAATCAGAGCGTATTCTGATGAGCGGAGGCGTGCGGAGAGAAAACCGCAAGGAGCGCATCGACTGGATGGCGGCTGCCCTCATTTTGCAAAGCTATATGGACGCTCATCCGGTTCCGGAAAAAGAGTAGGACGGCAGAACGGAAAAGAGAGGTAAACATGAGTAATTATGAGAGTATTCCATTTCTTACAGACGACGGCCTGGAAATAGAATTCTGCGTCATAGAGCAGACCTCGATAAACGGCGTGAACTATCTTCTTGTTGCTGAAGAACAGGAGTTGTCTTCAGAGGAAGAAGAAGAGACGGCGGTTTATATCATGAGGGAAAGCGCCGAAGAAGAAAATGGCATGCGCGCTTATGAAATGGTCGAAAATGAAGCAGAATTAACCGCAGTATTTAAAATTTTTGAGCAGTTGATCGAAGATATGGATCTGGAAGCAGACTGACGAATCCTGGGATATGCAGCAGGATCCGAAGAAGTTAATCATATGGCTGTAGAGATAATTCTGTAGAATAATGCATGAAAACTGAATAAAGGACTTTGCTGTAAACACCGGGCTGATTCGTGGGTGCTGCGAAAAGTGAAGAGAGAAGAACGGAGGTAGTAACTTGAAAGTAAACGGAAATCAGTCGGTAAAAATAATACCTCTCGGGGGATTAGAGCAGATTGGCATGAATATCACCGCCTTTGAGTATGAGGACAGTATCATTGTGGTGGATTGTGGTCTGGCTTTTCCCGACGAAGAGATGTTAGGAATAGATTTAGTCATACCGGATATCACTTATTTAAAAGAGAATGCTGCAAAGGTAAAGGGACTGGTGATCACCCATGGTCACGAAGACCATATCGGAGCGATTCCTTATGCGTTAAAAGAGTTGAATATGCCGATTTATGCCACCAAACTTACCATGGGTCTGATTGAGAACAAGCTGAAGGAGCATAATCTCCTGCGCTCGACCCGAAGAAAGGTGGTCAAACATGGACAGTCCATTAATCTGGGATGTTTCCGTATAGAGTTTATTAAAACCAATCACAGTATCAGTGACGCTGCAGCGCTTGCGATTTATACGCCGGCGGGCATCATCGTGCATACAGGTGACTTTAAAATTGATTATACACCGGTTTTCGGGGACGCCATTGATCTTGGCCGATTTGCCGAACTGGGAAAAAAAGGCGTGCTGGCGCTGATGTGCGACAGTACCAACGTAGAGCGGGAAGGATATACGCCTTCGGAACGAACGGTGGGAAGGACGTTAAACCACCTTTTTGATGAACACAGTGACCACAGAATTATTGTGGCAACTTTTGCGTCCAATGTGGACAGGGTACAGCAGATTATCAACTGTGCCTGCAAATATGGAAAAAAAGTTGTAGTAGAAGGACGGAGCATGGTAAATACCATCTCCACTGCTGCAGAACTGGGATATATTAAGATACCGGAAAATACCCTGATCGGTATTGAAGAAATGCGTAATTATGTGGATGAGCAGATTGTGCTGATCACCACCGGAAGTCAGGGCGAAACCATGGCGGCGCTGAGCCGGATGGCGGCTTCCACGCACCGGAAGGTCTCCATTAAACCGGGAGACGTCATCATTTTCAGTTCCCATCCAATTCCGGGCAACGAAAAAGCAGTGTCCAAAGTCATGAATGAACTGGCAAAAAAAGGCGCCAGTGTGATTTTCCAGGATACCCATGTATCAGGACACGCCTGTCAGGAAGAGATTAAATTAATCTATACCCTGACAAAACCGCGGTACTCTATTCCGGTACACGGAGAATACCGTCATTTAAAACGACACCGTGATCTGGCCATTGAGATGGGCGTGCCGAAAGAAAGAGTCATCATTTTACAGTCCGGTGATGTTCTGTCCCTTTCGCAGGAAAAGGCGTCTGTGGTAGGAAAAGTGCCTGCACAGGGTATTCTTGTGGATGGACTTGGTGTAGGCGATGTGGGGAATATCGTATTAAGAGACCGACAGCATCTGTCACAAAACGGGCTCTTTATCGTTGTGGTGACCCTGGATCGTTACAACAATATGCTTCTGGCCGGACCGGACATCGTATCCCGGGGATTTGTTTATGTCAGAGAAAACGAACAGTTGATGGAGGCGGCCAGAAACGTGGTCAGAGATACTCTGGAACATTGCAGCGCCAAAAATGTGACGGACTGGACAAGAATCAAGTCGGCCATCCGGGATGATCTGGGCGACTTCATCTGGAAAAAGATGAAGAGAAGCCCGATGATTCTTCCAATTATCATGGAAGTCTGAGAACCGGTTATGATCACAGGAAATCGGGAGCATAGTTCGCTTCTGGAAATGAAAGCGAGCGAGGAAAAGGCCAGAGAATTCACCGGTTTTTTGCGGGAGACAGAAATTGTCCGGAGATACGAAAGAGATCTGACGGCATTAAAAGCACAACCGGAAATCTACGCAAAATTCAACACATTTCGTCGAAAAAATATGGAACTGCAGATTCTGGAACAACCGGATACGTATGAGGAAAAAACAGAAAAACTGCAGGAAGAATATAAAAATATTCTGATGGAGTCCGTGGTTATGGATTTTCTCACTGCGGAACAGGGGGTTTGTAAGATGATGCAAAAAATCTACGACATCATCGCCCGGGAGATTCCGCTGGATATTTCCTACATGGATTCCGGAGAAAAGGAATGAGCGCTGCCGAAGGATTTCGGAAAATATTTCGGAATGGTTTCGGCGTGCAGTAAAATTTAACCAAAGAGAAAAGATACGGAAGGAGTAAATAAAATGTCGGATAAACTTATGCGTTACTTGGTCAAACCTTTATTCTATATTTTTATTGTACTCCTTCTCGTCTATTTCTTTGTGGAAATGAAGAAAGTGGGATACCTTATTTTTGCCGATCAGGCAAAAGACCGGCCGGAAGTTGCCAGCGAGACGGTACTGACGGTGGAGGAAGAGGACTCCCTTGTACAGATTGGGAAAAATCTGGAGAAAAACAATATTATTGATAATGCCTATATTTTTGCGGCAGCCCTTCGATGCTCGGAAGGCTATGATGCGATCGTGCCGGGAGAGTATGTGGTAAAATCTTCCCAGGAACCTTCGGAGATTCTGGAAGAACTGCTGCAGAAGGAGGAAAAGGAAGAATGACAGATCGACAGCGAATCCTGGACTTTATTCGTTCTTTTGGCGTTGATCGGGCTTCGGAAAGCCTGTCGGCCATCGAACAGGAGGCAATCAGGGATCATGTTCCCATCATCAGAAAAGAGACCCAGGAATTACTGAGAATATTACTGAAAATGAAAAAACCGGAGAAAATTCTTGAAGTTGGTACAGCTATAGGATTTTCTTCGGTTTTTATGGGTGAAAATACTTCGGAAAAAACCAAAATTACAACCATAGAAAATTATCCGCCGCGGATTGAGCGGGCCAGAGCCAACATTGCCGCCGCAGGCATGGCGGACAGAATCCATCTTCTGGAGGGAGACGCCGCCGAATGGCTGAAAAAACTCGAAGGCAGCTATGATTTTATTTTTATGGATGCGGCAAAGGGACAGTATATTCATTTTTTGCCGGAGGTTCTGCGTCTGCTTGGGCCGGAGGGAATACTGGTTTCCGATAATGTTTTACAGGATGGAGACATTTTTGAATCCCGTTACGGCATAAAAAGAAGAAATCATACGATACACAACCGGATGCGGGAATATTTATTTGTACTGACGCATAGCGATATTCTGGATACGGTGATTTTGGAAACGGGAGATGGGATGACCATCAGCATAAAAAAAGAGGGAGAAAAACATGCGAAAAACTGAGTTATTAATACCGGCGAGCAGTCTGGAAGTTTTGAAAACGGCGGTTTTATACGGGGCGGACGCCGTGTATATCGGCGGAGAGATGTACGGCCTCCGGGCCAAAGCCAGAAATTTTTCTGCGGAAGATATGAAAGAAGGCATCCGCTATGCCCATGAACATGGCGTAAAAGTATATGTTACGGCCAATATTGTGGCCCATAATGAAGACCTGGAAGGAATCCATGATTATTTCCGGGAATTATCTGAAATTAGACCGGATGCGCTGATTATTTCTGATCCCGGCGTATTTATGATTGCCAGGGAAGAATGTCCTGCCATTGACATTCATATCAGCACCCAGGCCAACAGCACCAATTATGCCACCTACAACTTCTGGTATGGACAGGGGGCAACCCGTGTGGTGGCGGCCAGGGAGTTATCTCTTGCCGAACTGGCAGATATTCGCCGGCATATTCCGGAGGAGATGGAGATAGAAGCCTTTGTCCATGGCGCCATGTGTATCTCCCATTCCGGACGTTGTCTGCTCAGTAATTATTTTACCGGAAGAAATGCCAACATGGGAGCCTGCACACATCCCTGTCGCTGGAAATATTATGTGATGGAAGAAAGTCGTCCGGGAGAGTTTCTGCCGGTGGAAGAAAATGAACGGGGAACCTATATTTTTAATTCCAAAGACCTGTGCATGATTGAACATATTCCGGATTTAATTGCGGCCGGAGTGGACAGCTTCAAGATTGAAGGACGAATGAAAACGGCGCTTTATGTCGCCGCGGTAACCAGAACTTACCGCAGAGCCATCGATGATTATCTGGAATCTCCGGAACTGTATGAAAAAAATCTGGATTATTACCGGGAAGAAATTGCAAAATGTACCTATCGTCAGTTTACCACCGGTTTCTATTATGGAAAAACCGATGAAAATGCGCAGATTTATGACGCCAATACCTATATCAAAGAATACACCTATCTCGGCATCGTACAGGATGTGGATGAGCAGGGAATGGTGAAAATATACCAGAGAAATAAATTTTCTGTGGGAGAAGAGATTGAAGTGATGCTTCCGGACGGCAGCAACAGGAGATTGAAAGTCCTTGGACTGCAGGATGAAAACCGGATGCCGGTGGATGCCGCGCCTCACCCAAAACAGGAGATCTGGATTGATTTTGGAGAAGAACTGGAAAAGGGATGGCTGCTTCGCCGCAAAGAAGACGAAAGAGGGAAATGAGAGGAACAGTGTCCATCCTGTTGTGCATATATTGATAAGGAACACGGGTTTCGGAGCTTTACATGCGGTCATTCAAAAAGCCTTTGCCCATGGAAGAAGAAAAAAAGTATCTGAAAATGTACCGTGATGGAGATGAAACAGCCAGAGAAAAACTCATTGAGCATAATCTGCGTCTGGTGGCGCATATTGTGAAAAAATATCATTCTCAGGAACGGGATCTGGATGATCTGATCTCCATTGGAACGATAGGGCTGATCAAGGCCGTGAATACTTTTGATGAAAAAAAAGGCGGGCGTCTGGTGACCTATGCGGCAAGATGCATTGAAAATGAGCTGCTGATGATGCTCAGACAGGAAAAAAAGCTGCTCCGTGAAGTTTCCCTTTATGAACCAATCGGAACAGATCAGGAAGGAAACCATATCAGTCTTATGGATATTATTTGTACGGATGAAGCAGCCATGATTGAAAAAATGATTCATCAATATTATCTGACGCATCTGAATCAGGCTGTGGAGTATCTGGACGATGACCGGGAGAAGGAAATCATCATCAAACGGTATGGGCTTCGCGGAAACCGGCCCCATACCCAAAAAGAAGTGGCGTCTGCACTGGGGATTTCCCGATCTTATGTCAGTCGTATTGAAAAAAAAGCGCTGGAAAAATTAAAAAACTGTTATGAACAAAATCTGTAGGAGAAAAAAATGTTTGAATTGCTATATCCTGATAAATATCTAAAATCTACCGATGAAATAAATTTTGAACGCTTATATGCAAAGGGATTTCGGGGCATCCTTTTTGATATTGACAATACCCTGGTTCCGCATGGCGCTCCGGCGGATGATCGGGCCATCGCTCTTTTTCGCCGCCTTCGAGAGATTGGTTTCGCCACCTGTCTGATTTCCAATAATAAAGAACCCAGGGTGAAAAGCTTTTGTGAACAGGTGGGATCTACCTATATTTACAAAGCAGGTAAGCCGCTGCCCGGAGGGTATCAGGAAGGAATGCGCCGGATGGGAACGGAACAGCATAACACGTTTTTCGTGGGCGATCAGATTTTTACCGATGTCCTGGGCGCCAGAAGAGCAGGGCTTTATACGATCATGGTACAGCCCATTAACCCGAAAGAGGAAATACAGATCGTTCTGAAACGGTATCTGGAAAAAATCGTGCTTTTTTTCTATTTTAGAAGCCGCAGGAAAAAAAGAGTTGAAAAATAGGGGCTTTTATTATAGAATGAATTGTAAGAATGATTTAGTAGAAAAACAAGGAGGATTCGGATATGATTTCTGCAGGCGATTTTAAGAACGGCTTGACTATCGAAGTTGAAGGAAATGTATATCAGATTGTTGAATTTCAGCATGTAAAACCGGGAAAAGGAGCTGCTTTCGTCAGAACAAAGATGAAAAATATCAAAAGTAGCGGTGTAGTGGAAAAAACTTTCCGCCCAAC